>Ga0272442_10000532_pt1 | contig 60102 bp, 63 predicted proteins | sample SSMForm2O_FD_200262 | JGI IMG/M metagenome (GOLD analysis project Ga0272442, IMG submission 200262) | Marine sediment archaeal communities from Little Sippewissett salt marsh, Falmouth, MA, United States - SSM-Form-2O | ecosystem: Environmental > Aquatic > Marine > Wetlands > Sediment ...
GTTGAAAAGATAAAAAGAAGAATAATCCCAACCGCTAATGATTTATTTAACAAGTAGACTCCCTATATGTGTAATAGAGTAGCATGCCTTAAATTTTACTGTAAGGATAATAGTCTACAGGGAGCAAAACCATCAAATACCGCAAAAATGGGACGGATTGTTTAATCAGCTCTCTTCAAAGCACATGGTTGATACGCATATATCCAGTAACAATAGCTAGGTTCAAAGTTATCAGCAAAGGTGTATGATTGAGCTGTTCTATTCCATCCAAATGCAAAATCGCTTATTAATCCAGATGATACTGCATCGTTCCATGACATGTTATTCACAAGTATCTCTGTCTTAGCAACTGGCTGGTCATAAGGTATGCTAATAATATTCCATTTCTGTTCAACATCAGTAATGTAATCATCATATGTGATATTCAGTCCTCTAATCCACATTTCACAAGGTTGATAACAATAAATCCAGTAGCCATTTCCAGGTTCTAACTTTGTGGCAAAGGAATATGCTTGCATTGAACTATTCCAACCAAACAAGGAATCACTTACCATATCAGAATTTACTGCTTCTGTCCAGTTGTATTCCTGACATCCTGAACATAATATAAGTTTGTCTTTAAGATATGATTCATTTAGATTTAGTGATATGAAATTCCAGTTTTGAGAAAGAGTAGTAATATACCAATCTGGGTACATTAACGGGTAATTATCCTGACTATCATTGCCTTCTATGTAATATGGACTGTCACCTATACCATCACCATCTGTATCACCGTCATCGTAGTCTGACCAGTAGTTACCTCCTGATGGATAGCCGTTATCCCAAGTAGCGTAACCATAATCCATGGCATTGTAAAAATCGTTATTTAATAAATTATTGTGATGTATTTTTATGTTAGGGGAACCATCAGCAAAGAATAAATTAATACCACAGTAATATTGAGTATTTGATATTGTATTATGATATACGCTATTATTACTTTCTCCTTCAAATGATATTCCATGTTTTTCGTTATTATCAATATAATTATTGAAAATATCACAATTGCTATCGTATCCTAATCGCATACCTACATCATTTGAATGAATATTGCAATTGTTTATTGTTCCTGAACTGTACATAACCCATATAGCTCCCAAAGAATGCATGTTATGATGAATATCACAGTCCATGACAGTGAAATTTGAATCAATGAGGTCTATACCAATATCGTTATCATATATATCACAATTTTGAATTAGTATCCCGTCATGATTTACATATTGGGTAGATGAAAAACCAAATTCATTATCAGATATTTTACATTGTAAGATAGTACAATATTCAGCCATGCAGTAAATTCCATTATAATCATTTCCACCGTTCCTAATGTGTAAATTGCTGATGTTAACAAAGTCTGCTGTAACTCTTACGACATGATTGTTTATATCTTTTTCAATAATTGTAGTATTCTTATTTTCACCAACTAGATTGATTGATTTATTAATCTTAATGTTTTCAGTATAGTTTCCGTTATAAACAAAGATTGTATCTCCATTACTAGCGTAATCTATTGCATCCTGAATACTACTATAGTTACCTGGTCCACTTCCGCCGACATAAATTGTGGTTGCAAAAACTGGTTCATCACTACTACTACTTGGTATAAATCCCGCTCCTATAAATAAAACAATAACAGAAAAAACCAATATTTTACTCGTTATAGTTTTCATAGATTGCTCCCCAAGTATTAAAATTGTATATTTATAATATATTATCCTACCTTAAAGTTATCGATAACAATTGTTAACTAAATCTGCTTATTTCATTTCAACATAAGCCATAAACTCTAAAGTAAAGGTAATGTACAATATATAATACAAAATTCCGTAGTCCCCTTCGAGAGAAATTTTGTCCGTTCACTTTTTAGACACTTTTCTCCTTACAATCCGTTCACTTTACATATACTTAATGTGTATCAGTGATGCACAAAGTAGATATATATGGTAGTGCATATATAGATGATATATGGCATATGAAAGAATGCAGATAACCCTACCTAAAGATGCTAGGGTTAAGTTAGATAGAATAGCACAAAAGGAGAGAAGAAGCCTTTCAAATATGTTAGTTCATCTAATAGATCAATATCCCGAAGAGTAGTGATTATATACATTTTAAATACACATCGAGGATGTGCTAAAAACATCACTGAGGATTGACGGAAACGCCCCTTAAAGGCACAAACTCTTTCGCTGAATAGTAACACCAAGGCCCCCCTTTTTTGAAAATTAAAGTGTCTCAAACTGCATGTATGGTGCCTTTAAATCGATTTAAGGAGAGTAATGGTGCAATAAACAGTTATATTTTGATAATAATCCCATTAAAGTAATAATAACATGAGGTTTAAACATTATCTTATAAGATTGGTGTATCCATGACTCTATCATATATCTTCTTTAAATCCTCTGGCGATTGAGCATTATAATGCATCAAGTCTACATCACCCTTTAAGCTATGTCCCATAAGTATTTTCTTGATAGATGTAGGACCTCCTCTTCTATCCCACTCTTGACTAAAGAACTTACGTAAGTGTTTTACTCTTATTGGTGCATCACTGAATTTTCTTTCTGTCCATCTTTTAGGGAATAGCTTAGATAAATTATTATTGCTATCTAAGAAGTTTAGGTATTCTGATAATATACACTTTGTAATATCTGTAAAGAATGATACTCTACTCTGTTTTGTCTTAGTTGATTGTCCATTATTAGGATTATGATTAATACTGACTACTTGATGCTCGATATCTATATCCTCAATAGTTAATTGATATAGTTCTTCTGCTCTTAATCCTGAGTCTATTCCCAGATATATGAGTGCTTTAAACCTAAGATTGTATTCATGATTTCTAAAGTAATTAATTGTAGATTCAATCATATCTTTTGATATATATTTAGGAGTGTATATTGGGTCAGGTGGTAGTTTAATATCCTCTGTCCATTCTACTTTTAGATATCTTAGGAATTTGAGTATCTGATAGGTTTCTTTCCTATAAGTAGAAACAGAATAATTATCCTTTAAATAGGCAAAGTAGTGTATGCTTTTTGTTTTATCAATTCTATAATTTGTATATTGTAGGTATTCTGTTAAATATCTAGTTACTTCATTGATATGCTTGTTGGTTAATCCTTTTAATTTGATGATTTCAATATATTCTGAGAGTGAATCAATATCTGGTTTTAAACTCCTTGGCATGGAGGAGGCCTCGGGTTCAAATCCCGACAAGTCCACTCTATCCAAGCCATTTTTTCTTCAAATCTTGAAGAGAGCTCTCATCAATTGATCTTCTAATTTTCCTCATTAGCTCAAGCATAAAAAATAGATTGTGATAACTAATAAGATTATATCCAAGCAGTTCTTTTGTTTTTAAAAGATGATTGATATAAGCTCTTGAATAATTCTTACATACTTTGCATTTACAGTTAGGATCCAGAGGATGTTGGTCAGTTCTATAATTTATTGATGATATTTTGATGCGAAATTTGTTTTTCTTTGTGCCAAGAGGTGGGTTAATATGAGAATATCCACTTCTGGCTAATCTTGTGGGTGAAACACAATCAAATAAATCGATTCCCCTCTCTACTGATGAAAATATATCTTCAACTACACCAATGCCAAGAAGATGACGAGGTTTATTTCCAGGAAGAAAAGGTATAACCCAATCAAGTATATTATGCATATCTTTTTTTGATTTTCCAAGTGAACCTCCTATAGCATATCCATCAAAATCTAAAGAGGCGATATATTTTGCACTTTTTTTTCTAAGATCATGCCAATGTCCTCCTTGAACTATGCCAACAATGGATTGATTGGTTTTGTGAATATCCAGGCATTTTTTAGCCCAATTATGTGTACGCTCAAGACTTTTTTTTGTATATTCTTTTTTTGATAAGGGTGAAGTACATTCATCCAAGACAAGGATCATATCTGCGTCTAGTTTTTCTTGTATTTTTATTGATTTTTCAGGAGATAAAAACTGAAGTGAATTATCATAAATTGATCTAAAATAAATTCCTTTATCATTTAACTTAGTTGTTGATTTTCCATGGGGTTTACTCTGTTTATAATTCTCACCAGGAAAATACATTTTACCAACGGCATGCTCTTTACCGAGACCTAAAGAAAAAGCTTGAAAACCTCCACTATCAGTAACAAGTGGTTTATCCCAATTCATGAATTTATGTAAACCACCCATCTTTGATATAACATCGGCATTTGGCTGTAACATAAGATGATATGTATTGCAAATAAGAATTTGAGCTCCAAGTTCCTTTAAATCATCAGATGTGAGTGACTTTACTGTAGCTTTAGTAGCTACAGGCATTAAATCAGGTGTTTTTACAATTCCGTGTTTTAGTTTCAATAATCCTGTTCTTGCATTATTGTCTTTGGTTTTTATTTGAAATTTTAAAAACCCCATATAATATCGAAAGATTATAAGTTGATTAAATATTTTCTTATTTTAAATGATTAATGAGTTATTATGGATTGGTTTATTATTTACAAGTTTTTTATTTGTAATTCTTGCGTATAAGCTTTTTGGAATAACAGGGTTGTATGTTTGGACTGCTGTATGTGTAATACTTGCTAACATTCAGGTAATGAAAACAATACAAGTCTTTGGACTAGTGACTGCAATGGGAAATGTAATTTATTCATCATTGTTTTTAGTAACAGATATTATAAATGAGAATCATTCAAAAAAGGATGCTCAAAAAGCTGTATGGATCGGTTTTTTTGTTTTAATTACAACGACAATACTCATGCAGATTAGTATCAAATTTATCCCTGATGAATCAGATTTTTTAAGCGAGCATATTACTGCAATATTCTCTGTTTTACCAAGAATTGCTTTTGCAAGTCTTATAGCTTATTTTGTATCTCAAAGTCATGATGTATGGTTTTTCGCGAAATTTAAAAAAAGACATAAAAAAAGATATTTATGGTTTAGAAATAATCTATCTACAGTCACAAGTCAACTACTTGACAATATTATTTTCACATTAATTGCATTTGTTGGTGTATTTTCATGGAATGTTATCGGACAGATCTTTTTAACATCATTTATTCTGAAAGTAATAATTGCAGCTTTTGATACTCCATTTGTATATTTGGCTAGAAAAATAAAATAATATTATAAATTCTATAGATCATCTCGTTAGATCGATTGCTTGGTATGGAGGAGGTCTCGGGTTCAAATCCTGACAAGCCCATTTTCTTCAACAGGATAAAACATGTTCACCAGACCTAATTTTGTCATTCTGTTGATTTTTTTAACGAGAGTAGTATTGTTTTGAACTCAGACATGTTTGACATGGCTCTGGATTACATTTTCGATAATTTTATTGCATTTTTCCTTATTAACTCCTGCTAACTGATTAAAATTTTTAGCGATAACTTAATTGTAATTAATTTTAATATTAGATTCCTGATTAGGTTACAATTCTTGAAAAACTTCAATTGGAAAAATAAGAAAAAAAGTATATAATAATAAATCGTTGTAGCTGATGGTGAGGAAATGGATACAAAATCATTAACAAAGCTAGTTTTATATGCAGTAGCATTGGGTATGGGTGTCGTAAGTGTTGTAACAGCTACTTTGGGAACAATAGAGATAAAAACTGTTGCAACTCTTCTTGGAATCGGAATGTTTTGTCTTGGTCTTGCAGGATTGGAATCAATTAACAATAAAGAAAAAAAATGAATATCTATACAATCTGTGTTTTTTTTATTTCTAATACAATTCCTTATAATTTAGCTGAATTTTATTTCAGTTTTACTAAAACCCTATTTATATCTGTTAACTATGTTATGGTATAAAAAATAATTAAAAGCCATTATATCTGGTAATTCACTCATAGAAAAATGAGTTATTTTCTACTATCTTTGTTATTTTCAATTTTTTTACTATTGAATATTTGTTCAAACTCCTTATTCTACATACTATTTGCAAAAATAAGCATTCATGTGTAATATATTTTAATAATATTGATAAAAATGGTCATATAAATATTGTAATACAAAATCTTATATATTCGAAGTCCTGTTGTGTTATTATAAAAGGCAGATATTATGATGAGAACCAAAGTGGTTAACGACTCCACTGATTTAGTACCTTTGGTACGGGCGTTTGATAACAAAACCAAGAAGGATGTTTTTAGAGAGGTTATGTCTGAATGGAAACCACAGAGCGAAATAAATGAGAAATATGGCGAAATGGGAATAAACGCTCTTGAACTTTTTGATAAAATGAAACTAGTGGAAACCAAATGGACTACGCCAGAGGAAGGTATTGGCGGCAAACCACAAAAGATGTACCGCTCCTATTATTCTACATTTAACATCAATATTTCTTGTCCTGTAAGTGAAATAAGCGAGATTTTTACCATAGCTTCTTTAAACATGGGTGATTTCGAAAAATTAGAAAGCGAAATCTATGATTTTATAGGTGATGAGGGTAAATTTGGCAATATGGTATCAGAAAATTTTGATCTTACTAATCTCTCTATGAAAGGCATAGTAAAAAGATCAAATAAGTTTTGTTATAAAGGCTTGAAATTGTGTAGAAAAGACTGATTTTTTGTATTGATTTTTACGGAGATTGTTTTAAGGTAAACTTGTATTACTATTTTGGTATGGTGTATGAGATAATTCTTCAAGCTCTTTGGATTATACTTCCCGCGTATGTTGCTAATGCAAGTGCACTTCTTGTTGGAGGTGGAACACCTATTGATTTAGGGAAAACTTGGAAGGATGGAAAAAGAGTTCTAGGGGATGGTAAAACTTGGCGAGGTTTGTTCGCTGGTGCTTTTGTTGGTATGACTGCAGGTTTTGGACTATCAGTATTAGCAAAGTACATTGCGCCAACCGAATATAATTTTTTACAGTTTGAAAATCTTGATTTTGAAGGTTTCCCCTTAATGATTCCTATAGTTTTTTCACTATGTTTTGGGGCACTGTGCGGTGATATTATTGAAAGCTTCTTTAAGCGACGAATTGGGAAAGATCGTGGCGAGACTTGGATTATTTTCGATCAACTTGACTTCATAGTAGGCACCTTGATTTTCAGCTTTTTGATGAGCTGTCTACTACAGGTTTCCCGTCTGACGTCAGGTAACTGGTTCATGGAAACTCTTTTCCCATGGCATGTATTAACCTTAATTATAATAACACCATTTTTCCATCTTTTTGCAAATTTCGTTCACAAAAAGACAAAATCTTAGTAACTCTGGGCAAATAAGATATATAAGAAACTTGTTTAATTTTTTTATTTAACAGTAGAAATAACTCTACGGCTATTTGTGTTAGGTGTTTAAGATGGAAAAAGAACCTCAATCCCAATATCAAAAAAAGCAAAGAATAAAAGAAGACAATATGTCGATGAATGAAGAATTAAAGAGATGGTTAGAAGAAACTAGGGATGAGATTAAGGGGATAACAATGGTGGAGAAAACATCTAAAAAAGATGAAAAGAAACCCACGGGAAAATGTAAGATATGTGACAAAAATAAGGCAAAGTCTGTCTGCTTAAAATGTGGCAGGTCAGTTTGTCCTTCATGCTATTTTAATATTCTTGGTATTTGTAAAAAATGTGTACCTGAAGAATATGTGGATAAATGGGAGAAAAGAAAACCTGATTGGGAGGAGGTTCTCGGTGTTGAGTGGGTAGATTAAACATTTTTTTCTCTTTTTATTCTCTCCCCTTCTAAATACAATGCTTTCATCGATCGTGCCGTTCTCCAAGATGAAGGATAAATGGGGACCCCTGCTGATTTAAGATCCATGACTAGATCTTCAAATTCTTTTCCACCAACCCAGGTTGCTAGAATTGGTTTTTTATATTCTTCATGGAGTTTTCTTTCACGTATCATCTTGAGTATTGCTGCTGTGAATTCTCTAGGTCTTGCGTATCCACCGTGTACTGATGCAACAATTATCCCATCAATATTCGGGTCTCCTAGTAATGCACGAGTGGCTGCTTCATATCTATAAAAACCTGCATCTGCAACAAGATCAACAGGATTGTTTGGTTTCACAAGATCCGGTAATATTTTATTTAATATTCTGTATGTATTTTGAGAAAGTTTTGGTATGGTAAGGCCATTTTCCTCACAAGCATCCGTAAGAAGAATGCCAAGTCCCCCTCCATTTGTTATTATTCCTATACGATTGCCTTGCGCGGGGGGCTGACCTGAAAGCGCTCGTGCCATGTCAAATAGTTCTACTATATCTCTACAGCGAATACCACCAGCTTGCCTAATTGCAGCATCATATATTTTATCACTACCTGCCATGGAACCTGTGTGGGATGCGGTTGCTCTAGCTCCTGCCTTGCTTCGTCCCGCTTTTACTACAAGAACTGGTTTACTACAGGCTCTTATGCTATTCATGAAAGCTCGCCCGTCTTTAACTCCCTCAATATATAATCCTATTACCGTTGTAAATGGATCTTGACTGAAATAGTCTATCAAATCATCATCATCTATGTCCAGTTTATTACCAACCCCTATTATCTTGGAGATACCTACAAATTCATTGTTAGCCAGATAAATCATACCTATTCCAAGGGCACCACTTTGGCTGATTAGTGATAGATTCCCTTTTCTTGGATTTCCAAAGACAAAGGATGCGTCTAAACTATCTGATGCATTTTTGTATCCCATGGTATTTGGTCCTAGTACTCGCATTTTTGAGTTCTCTACAATTTGTTTAACCTCGCCTTCCAGTTCATGGTTTCCCGCTTCGCTAAATCCAGAAGATATGATAATAACATTTTCCACATTTTTCTCTTTACACTCATTCATTATCTGTGGGACTATTTTTGCAGGAACTGAAACAAGAACAAGATCAATTTTACCTGATATATCAGCAATTTTTTTATAGCATTTTAAACCCAGTATTTCTTTTTCTTTTGGGTTAATTGGATATATTTTGCATTCATAATCGGAAATGAGAATATTTTTTAATGCAGCATGCCCAATTTTAGTAGTATTTTTTGAAGCGCCGATTACTGCAATACTTTTTGGTTTGAAAAATTTATCAAGTTTTTGTTTCATGGTTTATCATACTCTTTGTATATTTTCAATTTATAACCTAGACCCAATCAAGAATTAATTACTTAAAGTCTTAGTTTTGACAGAGATTTCTATTGTAGTTATATTTTTTTAAATTTGTAAATATAAGAGCCACATTCTCTTAATAACGCATAAATAAGATTTTAGTAGATAGACCGTAAATAATTGAATTTTTCCTCGAAGATTTCCGCCTGTTTTTGTATAACAACCTCCGCCTCGTTTATATCCATGTCTTTTGCTTCGATTGCATAACTTGCAAACCTCCCTACCCACAGTGTTTTCAACGAACTAAGAAGGTCATATTTATCTTGATTGTTTTCAGCTTTTTTATAAGCGGCTGCAAAATTGTACACAATTTCACTCCATATCTCAGAATCAAAGTTACCACCATTCAAGACAATATTCTCCAGGTCGACTATGATATCATATGGAAGTACGCTCCTCATGTTTTCTTTGGAATGTGTAAACTCCTCTATGAAAGATTTCTTTAAGCTATCTATAGCTACTTTTACGGGTATTGGTTTCTGGCTGAAACATTCCCTATAAAACATCTTTTGTTTATTAAAAGATCTACCTTTCCAATAAGTCTCATAATATTTTGCAAGCTCAAACATACTTCCAGTCACTTTCATAAACATTGGAATTAAAAATCTCTCAGGCTCTAGATATCTTGTAGTAGATTCATGGATTTTTAATGAATATAGTCCTTCCTTAACTTTCATTTCTTCTGCTGCAGCAACAGTTACAATAAAAATGTCAACTCCAAAATTTGGGGGGAACAAAGGATGTTCTCTCAAAACCTCATACAGATTTTTTGATAATGCAAACTCACCTGCGATGGGCTGTCTTATGTCAATGCCATATAATGCTCTGGTAAATGGGTAGACCAAATTATTTGTAATAACGCCATCGTTTTTATCTCTTATATAATATGGAACGGTTAAGTCAGCTCGCCCATATATAATTGGATTGGAGATTGTTTGTATCCAGCCTGGTTTTATACTAAGTAAATCACCATCCATTAATACAACACATTTCGCTCCGATATAATGGGCAACTTCCAAAATCGTCATTACACCAGCACCTTTCCCTCCACCCGTAATATCACTTGTGACAATTTTCTCTATACTATTATATGGTTGAAAGAGACCTATTACTTCAGAAGTCCTATCTGCGGATCCTCCATCAGCTATGACAATGGCTTTCTTATAATCAGGGAAGTATCTATATAATCCTTCATTAATTACATTCAATACATTTAAAACAGTAGTTTCAACATCTTTACAAAGTACACCTACTAATATTTCAACAGGTTTTAGCTCCTTGCATTTTTCAATTATATCTTGTTTTAAACTTAGACCCCTATTCCATACTTGATTCACATTTATCAAACCTCGTTATCTGCTATTACAATATCTAATAGCTGCTCTCTTATCTTTTTACGTGCGGAAATTGTCCGTAGCCAATCCGGTATCCGAGAACCAGCAGGTTTTCTCATATATTTAATTCCAGCATCCATGATATGTTGACTGAATTTTTCTACCGTGGTTTCTTCCAAATGCCTATCGTATTTTAAACCATTAAAATGGGCATCGGCATGATATTTCCTGACGCAATCTTGGGCATTTCTTTGGTATAAAACTCTCAGAGATATAAGGAATTCCTTGGAAATCTGTATGTGATCCTCCTCAATTAAAACCCTAAGTAATGTTTTTAAAATATCGCTAGTCATCTTTGTAAGACCTTTCTCCACGTTACCAACTCTCTGGTGTTTGTGTTCATAAAAACCTAGATCAGTTTGACAAATTCTCTTATGCGTTACATTTCTATACATTTCAGCCATAATACCGATTTCAAGACCCCAGTCACCAGGTAAATCAACATCCAGAGCTAGGTTGCTGGTCAGAGCAAATTCTCCAGAAATCGGATATCGGAAAGAACGTAAAAATCGAACGAAATCCGGCTCATAACCTAATTCATAAACAATTGCTCTCAGAAGTGGATGAAGAAAAAGTCTGAATACACGACCATACATGATATTCTTCTCAATATTTACCCTGGCATAGAAACCCTTATTGAATTTAAAATCAAGTTCAGGTTCTATAAGAGGATAGACCAATTTAGCAGGTATTAATTCAGAATAACTTCGAATATCTGCGTCATGAAGTGCAATTGCATAGGACCTAAGGCTTGCTATGCCAATAGCAAGCCAGACATCTCTGCCTTTCCCCCTATATCTCAAAAGATTCAATCCGTCGTTTTTCAATTCATTCAATAATTTTTCAATTTTTGGTCCATTGCACCACATAATCAGTTTAGGTATTTTTAAATCTGAAAAAAATCTTTTAACTTGATTAAACTCATTTTCATTTTTTGCAGCTAATGGAATGACGATTTCTTTTACATAATCACATTTATTTAACTTTTTGGAAATGTTTTCCAATGCATCATTTTTAATCTCGCTATACAACATTGGCATAATAATAGATACAGGTCTTTCAACAGCTGCATCCCTGACGTTTTTTATAAGTTTTTTTTTGTTTATACACAATTCATGAAGAGTGGTTATTTCCTCCTGTTTTATATCCATTATATCACATCTAAATGTATTTTAATATCACACTCATGTTACTAGTATTGATGTCTGCATGTTTTTGAACTTCTTTTGGTGCATTGTACGCAATTCCTAGTCCCGCTGACTTAATCATACATATGTCGACTGCACTGTCTCCAACTGCAATTACCTCATTCTCAGACAAATCAAGTTTCTCGCAGAGGCTTTTCAATACACAGTCTTTACAAATTGAATGAATCTTACAATCGTTAAAACTTTTTTTAATGTCCTTGTTACTTATTATCAACTCTCCAGTTACAATGCCTTTTTCTATTATAAGATTATTGGCAAAGGCATAATCAATACCTAATCTCTCTCTAAGATCATCAGCTACAAACTTATAACTATCAGTAACAATAGCTGTTTTAATACCTCTTTCCTTAATTTTCATGATAACATTTTCTACATGTTCCTGAAGAGGAATATTTCTAAAAATTTCCAAGAGTTCTATAGAATTCATGCCTTTTAACAACTTTGCTATTTCGATGCTTTTCTTATATAGTTCATTATTATTGTTGATTATTCGTAGTAATTCATCCTTGAATCCTTTTTTTTCTGCGAAAGCGAACACGGTTCGTCCTGCAATGAGCGTTCCATCCATGTCGAATATAACTAGTTTGAAATTGCTCATGGTCTCTCCAACTTTTTATCTGGATTAATAAAGAATTTAATAACTTTAGGCTCGATTTGTTTTAATCAAACCATATAGTAACTATTTGTCACTAATATAGGGTTTCATAGACTTTATGACATCACTACTATTCTTTGCCTTCCTATAATCCTCTAAAGGATTTCTGTTTAACTCTAAAAAATGAGGACTCCATTTATAGATATTTAGTATTTCCTTGGCCTGTTCAACATGTCCTAAAATATACAAAGCAGCGGCAAAAGCCTCTAGTGTTGTAAGCTTAAGAGCTTTACCATAATTGACTGGATTTACGGCAACTACAAAAGGTAGAGCCCGTGAGACACTGTCTTGTGCTAATTCGTCAAAACATTTTTGAGCGTTTTTCCATGAGCAGTCAATAGCCAATAAACCATTCTCTTTAGCAACTTTCTCATCTTCTATAGATAGGCTTTTTTTGGCAAATGGATTTAATAGAATGGCATGCTTTGGCATTTTTCTAATATTTTTCTCAAGTTTTGCAAAACCAAATTTATTTAACTTTCGAGCACTGCATTTTTTTGGATCATCCTCATTTGCGTGGTATACTACAAGCTGGATTTTTCTTTTCATATTTCATCAATTTTTACATCTAGGACAACATGGTTAATACCTGGAGCATATGATTTTATTTTTTTGTATGCCAAAAGCTTAGATTTTCTATTGTATTTCTTGGCTGCTTTCTGGATAAATTTCAAAGATCTACCTGGAATTGATTCATTTGGACTAACACTGTGATAGTGTATAATTCCAATATGATTTTTTAGACAGTTAAAAGCAGTAGGTAAAAATCTGTAAGTGTCTTTAAGATAGCCCATTATAACTCTGTCAGCTACATCTTTTGGAGATGTATTTCTATTATCTCCTTGCAATGGTTCAACGATTGTTGTCACATTATTTAAAACAATATTTTCACATAAAAAGCCATAGGACTCTGGATTTATTTCACAGGCAAATATTTTCTTTGGTTTGCTATATACGGCCATTGGCATTGTAAAATAACCAATCCCTGCAAAAAGATCAACAACGGTTTCATCTATGTTTGAAACATTTGCCATACGTAGTCTTTCATGCATGTTCCCAGATGAAAACATTATCTTTGCTGGGTCTAATTTAAATCGTATACCATTTTCTATATGAATTGTCTCGGTGTTTTTAGAGCCATATATTATCTCAACTTTTGGCTTTCGATATGCTCCTGAAATGCCACCTAAATTGTTGAGAACTGTTTTGCAATTAAGCATCTCCGCGTATTTTTCACATACTTTTTCTTTATATTTTTCAAGATTACAATCCAATTTAATAGTTAGTACTTCTCCCACTTTTTCCCATTTAGTTGGTAGATGTTTTATCAACTCTGAAGGAACGTGTTTTAAAAGCGATTCTTTTATTTGATCAAATGGGGTTCTTAACATAATTTAATAGTTTAACAAGGTGAGACTATAAATTCGTTATCAACAAGCAAATACAATTTGATTCTTGCAATAATCAAATAGATTAACAGTTTATAAAGAAATTACACCTACTTAAAACCAATCAATTAATTGGAAATGATCTTAATATAAATCACATATAATCAGTAAAAAAATTTTGTGATATAAAATATTAAATCAGAAAAAGACTGCCCAGATTTGCTTAAAATCATTCCAGGAGAATTTGGAGGTATAGGGCAGAGATGAATCTGTATAAAAATCTGCCATTACCTTGAAATCCGTTGGTATTTTTCACTGAATCTTATTAATAATCATCATTAGAACCCTTACATGAGTAACATATTCCATTGTGGACACAAATGACTCCTCCACATTCAGGGCATCGATATTTTTTCTCCTGCTGCTTGAGAAAATCATCCATTCCATTATCACGTATATATTCAAGATTCTGTATCATGCTCATATTGTATCGTTCACGATACCCTTTGTCAAGTTTTTCTAAATGAGAACAGGGAAAATCGGAGCAATCATAGCAATATTCTACTTCTTTTTTTGTAAGTTTTTTGCAATATTTTTTCAGAAATGCACAGCTCTTGTCTCTTGGTTTGCAACCAATACATTTCATTTTTCTTCTTTTTCCAGTTGTTGTATATCCAAAATAACCAAGGCAAATCCTGCAGTTCATTCCACAAGGAGCAATTAATTCTTCAGTAAATTTATCATTTTTTACACTATCTATCGTACCTATAACATCCAAAACAATTTCTACAGGAATTAGAGATTTTTTTACAATTTGATTATGTGTTAAACCTTTATTATAAAGTCTTTTTATTACCACGGTCATCGGTTCAGCAAATTCAATAATGTGATTATCAGGGTCATATATTCTAAAACATCTCTGTCCCCATGGTTGCTCAATGATACCATGTACAAATTCAGTTTTTTCACTTTTTAATTGAACATACAATTTTTGTATATTTTGGATTTCAAAATAGAGTTCTGCATCCTTTTTATTAGTTGAAATATCTTCTTCTGGTAAACTCATCATTTTATGAGCATAATTTCTATCCCAAATTGAAAATCCACCAATAAAAATAACACATCTACCAAAATCAGACACGATTTTTTGACCTAATACATCAGTAAAAAATTTTTTTGATTTTTCAACATCTGATACAAAAAATACAGAACTATGATATTTTGGAAAAATCTGTTTATTCATATTTCAACACTTTATTTTTTCTTTTTCTTGTTAAATATATCGAAAGCAGGACATCCAATCTCCTTCTGCCTACAGTTCTTACAGGCAAAGGTTCCTCTAACAAACGCTGTACCACCAAAGAACAAAACAATCAGGATAACCATCAAAGAAAGAACCAAAATTGAAAAATTAAGTACCAACAACATAATTCCTCCAATAAGAGGGAGAATCACCACCAGAAAATCAGGAATCATATGTACCATAGAGATGTCTCTATCTATAAAATTCTTAGTCTCACCTATCTTCACAAAAAGAGGGGCAATTTTTCCTTTTCCCAGACCGCAGACTTTACCGTAATACCAGCAGTTCTTACAACTCCTAAAGATTATCATAAATTCCATAGCGATACAATACAGGATGTATAATATTGCAAATATAATACCAAATTCACTCAGAATGATTGATCCTATACCATAACTGATAATAGATATTAGAATAGCAATAAATGGAATCCATAATGGAAAAATTTCATAAGACGTAGTATTTTTCATTTTCATCTTGTATGAATCATAATTAATTAAAATTGTTTATTTTTTCTTTATAGGAACATGTATTGTCGTTGATAGTATCATTTGGCCATTGACTATCTTAGGTTTTTTTGAACAGACCTCATAACTTGGAAGATCCCAATCATACCCATGTTCATCCATCCACTCACCAATTACTCTATACGCGTCTTTATATTCAGTATTAGGTCCTTTAAATTTCATTGTGGCAACTTCCATCTCAGGAACCTCTTCAATCTTGACCTCATCATCAGAATTTGCTTTCCCATTTACTGGGATACCAATCCAACATTTACACTCCGAAGGATTTACTTTCTCTGGATCATCATGGAACACATTGATATTCTTGAAACCAGGTCTTACTTTGTGTTCCTTTGCCCATTCGTACAGTCGAGGTACATATTTATCATATGGCACCTCATCGTATCTGCCGATATGTTCAATATATGCAAGTTTAACTGATTTGAATTTTTGAATTTTGATTTTATCCATTTTAATTTCACCTAAGATTTGATATGATTTGAGTATATAAATAACTATAAGCGGGTTGCTTCAAATTTATGAAGTGAAATCGGCAATAACAAGCATCTCAAAATCTTCAGTTGTAAGTTCATCGTTTCTCGAAAAAGCACCAAGTTTTGCACCATAAATATCAATTTTTTTAAAACCCAGAGACTTTAACAACCATGTAATTTCAGATGGAATATAACACCTTTCATTGCATTCTAATTTCTTTTTATTACCAGAGTCATCTTCTACTGTTGTAATATTATGCTCTCTAAAAGTCATCAAATCAAAAGTATTACTTCTACAAGTAGTATTTCCTTCATCCTTTGATGAATGAAATTTTTCAACTGAATGGTATAAGGGAAATAATCCACTAAGTGCTGTAAAAACCAGCTTACCAGACTTCTTTAAAGATTCAGTCACATTTCTTAATATCTCAAAATTCATTTCATCCGTTTCCATCAAACAAAATCCACCTTCACAAAGCATTATTGCCAAATCAAAATTATCTTTAAAGGGTAATTTTCTTGCATCATATTTCAGAAATTCTATTTCCAAATTTTGTGCTTTAGCTTTTTCCTTCGCTTGATTTAGTTGTGAATCCGATAAATCAACTCCTATGATATTATATCCCCTTTTTGTTAATTCAATCGAGTGTCTGCCTGTTCCACACCCAATATCTATTATTTTCAGTGATTTATCAAAATCAATTTCCCTTTCAATAAAGTCACATTCACCAATTGTTCCCTTTGTAAAACTTTCATTATCATAGTTTTTACCATAATTCTCAAAAAGAGATTCATACCACTGTTTCATATTGTTTTAAAATCAGTTCAATGTTAATATATGTATTCCAAAATTTATTGCATTATTACTTGCTGATATTTTTTATATTCATTTTAGATTAGTTATACTTCTGATGACGTATGAGCAAATATGAAAATGTTGATGATTATATCTCTCAATTCTCAAAAGAAATTCAAAAAATATTAGAAGAGCTAAGAAAAATAATAAAAAATACTGCACCTAACTCAAAAGAAATTATTAATTATGGAATTCCCACATACAAATTAAATGGTAATTTAGTTCATTTTGCTGGATTTAAAAAGCACATTGGATTCTATCCGACTCGAACTGGAATTGAAAAATTTAAAGATAAATTATCCAACTATAAATCATCAAAAGGCACAATTCAATTTCCAATAAACAAACCCTTACCATTAGATTTGATAAAAGAAATTGTAATTTTTCGAGTAAATGAAAATTTGAAAAAATAATTTACGACAGTATCATTCTATAGATGAGCATTACGACGTCAACGAAGACGTTCGATTGGAGCATCTTCAATTTATCATTTTATTTTTTTTTGTAATTTTGTTATAAAACAGTTTATAGTAAAATTGTTTGTTATATGCTTATAAGCCAACAGAATTGCTGTCTATTGTCACTTTATTTATGGTTATTATTTTATGCTTATAAACCTGCTTGTAAGCATGATTAAATGAATATTTACCTTCTAGGCAGTTCTTTATGGAATTTTGTAATTAAGAATCCTATAGCTTGGCATCTGCTGGTAAATTTTCCCTGTTTTACCAGTGAATCAATATGTTTTTTGATATCATTTTTTACTACACCGCTTACGATGCTATAGCCTTCTTTGATCTTACCGCCTATAAATACCACCTACTTGTCTAATTAACATAATACTACAACCAAAGCAACATTATAAATACTAACTATTTTTTCCTATATATTACGTAGGATTATATTATGAGTGATTCAATGAAAAACTATATTCAGAATTTATGGAAAAAGCCACACCTTGCAGAAATTCTATATTTTTTTGAAATCTTTCAATACCAAAAAGAGAGAATCGAACAGAAACATTTACGTTATTTTCTGATGAATAACCATCACTTGGATTTCGTAAACAAGTTGAACAATTATTACAAAGAGAATAAGCTTTTTTTTGAAGAATTTGCACCGACAAAAAATGATTTTCAAACTCGGGAAAGTATTCATCAGCATCTAAAAAAATTAGATTCGATTAAAGATGAACTGGAGAAAGAAATACAAAAAAGAAACTTTATTTTAAGCTTATGGAGAAATGATAACATTAAAACAGAATATGATTTAGATCAATATCTTAGGCGTCTCTGCAGGAACAATGTTATTAAGAAGATTAACAAAAAAAAACCATACAAATACATGACAACTAATGAATATGAGAAAAACTTCCAGGAATTAAGGATGATAGAATATATCGAACGATGGGATACAAAAGAACAGAATAAAATCATCCCCTCTCAAAATAATGGATATTATATTAATGCATCAATCTTTGGAATATCAGTCGAACATTTTACTAAGGATGAAGTAAAAAAAATTGCATTACATCTGAAAAATATCTGTGAAAATCTTACTATTATTCTTGAATTAAAAAACAAAAAAACACGTCCTATTCTTCAAGGGCAGAAAGAGACGGAGATAGATAAACTTACTTCTATAGATTTTTTCTTTCATGGTTCAAATTTTGTTAAAAATTAGCGGAATTCACAAGTTATTTTTCTCTCTGTTGGTTGGTAATAGTTTCAACAGACCTGCAACAAATCTATTTACCAATATCTGCATATGCCCTTAGAATGTATCTATTTCCCTACGAACCACGTAAAAATCAAACAGCAATAATGCAGACTATAAAGAATACACTTAATGAAAGAAAAACTATTGTATTTGAATCGGGAACTGGTTCGGGAAAAACTATATGTGCTCTGACTTCAACACTTGAATACGCTCTAGAAAACAATAAAAAAATAGTATACGCAACTCGGACAAATGCCCAGCAGAGACAAGTTATACTAGAATTAAGGGAAATCAGAGATAAAATGAAAGAAGGAAAGGAAAAGATTTTCGGCGTCGGTATACAAGGTAGAGCCAATATGTGCATACTTGCTAGAGACGATCCAGATTTTGCCAGTGGAACAGCAGAGGAGCTATCAAAACTTTGTTCAAATGAAAAAAAGAAGGTAAAATCTGCTGTAAAAGGAAAGAACCAGGGTTGTGTATATTATAAAAATTTATTAGGTAATAAAGAAAAAATTGACAGAGTCCTTGAATGGACTAAGAAAGATCTTCCAACTGCAGAAGAATTCATTGAGTATTGTGGGAGAAAAAAAATATGTCCCTATGAATTAAACAAGCTGTTGGTCCGTGAGACTTCGCTTATTATTGTTCCATACATCTATGTTTTTGATGTTATTATACGCAATATGCTTTTTGATTGGCTGTCGGTAACAGAGGAAGATATTATTTTAGTTGTTGATGAGGCGCACAATCTTCCTAATTACATTAGAGATTTGTTTTCATCGCAGCTTAGTATGTGGATGTTGAATAGCTGTGTTTCTGAGTCGGAGAAGTATGGAGATCCATCTTTGCTGGGTGGCAAAACACACGTCTCAACTTTTTGTAGATTATTGATTGATATTCTTAGAGATTTGAGAGATACTTATGTTTATGGTGTTTTAGAAAGTGGGGTTAGAAGAGGAGATTTTAGTAAAGATGATGCGTTTATTCCGTCTCATGAGTTCGAGTCGGAAATATTATCAAGACTCAAAATTACTAGTAAATCACTCCACGATATAATCGGTGATTTAATTGCTTATGGTGAGAAGATCCAAGAGTATCGTCAAAAGGAGAATAAACTCCCTCGTTCTTATCTGCATAAACTAGGTATTTTCTTGGATTTTTGGATCAGTCTTGAAATGAATCAATATGCAAAGTTGATAGTGGATGCATCTCAAGGTAAAAACCCTCGTATAGAGTCCTTTTGTCTGGATCCATCAATCGGAACTGGGATTTTACGGGATTTTCATTCCTCGATTCATATGTCAGGCACATTAGAACCTCTGGAGGAATATCGTGATTCACTGGGACTTCCAAAAGATACGGAGATGGTTTCTTATCCTTCTCCATTTCCTATGGATAATAGAAGAATATTTTTCGTTTCCGATGTCACCACAAAATATTCCGAGATTGATAGGGACAAAAAAATCATTCCAAGGATTGGTCAATATGTAACTGATATTTGCAACACTTTTCCAAGAAATACTATAGTTTTTTTTCCTAGTTTCAACACACTATCTATGTTTCGAAACAAAGGTGGTTTTGAGGGTATTCGAAGAAGTCTATACATTGAAGAGCAGGAAATGTCTCAATCAGCTTTGATGGATTTAGTCTACGATTTCAAGCTATGTGGATCAGGGGAAGGGGATGGTGCCACTCTTTTTTCAGTTATGGGTGGTAGGATAAGCGAAGGGATGGATTTCCCGGCAGAACAATTAGAGATAGCATTAATTGTAGGTATTCCATATCCTAAACCAACGGCAAGACAGCGAGGTTTACAGAAATATTATGATCTTAAATTTAGGAAAGGATGGGAATATACAGTAGAGGCACCTACTGCTAGAAAACTTATGCAATCGATAGGTCGTCTTATCCGCGATAAAAATGACCGTGGTATAGCTATTATTCTTGATAAAAGAGCAGCGCGTTTCAAAAAGTATATTAAAGATTTGAAAAAATCAAAGGATCTCTTGGAGGATATAGGAAGTTTTATGGGCAATTAGTCTTTATTTTGGTAAAAGATTAGGTATCCCATCATCTATGGTGTATGTGGTTTTGCATTTTTTACAGTTAAATTTTCCTTTAATTATTTCTCCATTTTCTTCCATTTCAATAATTAGTTCTAGCTCCCCTTTGCATGTGGGGCAACAGATAATATCTAACAAATCTTTTTTCATGGTTTTACTTATCTCCTTGATAGTATATTAATTGAAATAATTCAGATGTCTCCCAAATATCTTATTCCTTTTTTGCCTATGTTAGAATCCCATACAAATGCCCAATCCTCGCCAGTATTTTTCTTAGTTTCTTCAACTCCCTGGATATAGTTTTTAACTTGAGAATCCATCATATCGGCCTGATGAAGTACACATGCTTCTATGGTTTGTGGCATACGTGGAGAACCAAATTCATATTTACCATGATGACTCAATATGAGATGACATAGGCTATTTTCCAACTTCTGGTCAAAATCTTTTCCACTTTTTTTCAGTTTATCAATCTTCTCACGTACCCATCTATCTCCAATTACAATATGTCCTATAAAATTCCCTTCATCTGTTTTATCTATTGCAGCTGTGGTCCTGTATTCCTTTAATTTTCCTACGTCATGGAGTATTGCACCAGTTATAACCAAATCTTTGTTTATAACTGGGTACATTTCACAAATGTTGTTACACAGTCTAATAACTCCAACAGTGTGCTCTAAGTTACCGCCAACATAATTATGATGGTGAGTTATTGCAGAGGGTGAGTGTTTGAAATCTCTTACAAAATCCTGTTCATCAAAAAACAATGTAAGCAGATTTTTAAGCTGCTCGTTTTCAATACTTTTAATCTCTTTTTTAACTTTATCAAATAATTCCTTTATCTCGTCTTCTTCTAATGCAGGAGTAAAATCACTAATGTCATATTCATTGGGGTTACATCGTCTAAGACCGCCGGTTTTCTCACTAATGGATATTTCAGGTTTATCTTCGTATGTCTCCACACTTCCCGATCTTATTTGTATTACCTCTCCTACCTTGAAACTTTCATAAAGTCTCTTCACGCGGTCCTTATTGTCTCCACCCCAAAATTTAACACTCATTTCACCTGTTTTATCTGTTGCAACAAAAATAAACCATGTACCTCGTTTGTATGCTCTTGGAGGGTTTTTAGTTTTTACAGCGAATAAATCATTTACTACATCACCTGCTCTGAGGTTTTCAATATATTGTTCTTTCTTCCTCTTACCAGTGTCTGCTTTTATAATTGTCTGTTCGTCATTTTTTTTATCATAACTGTAGATATCTTCCATGTAAATTTTCCCCCGATGATATCAATGTTAAGCCTCTTATAGTTTTAAAGTTTATACTTTTTTCCTTCTTTTATCATTATTGTTTTCATGTCGAGTTTACTAAATAGATCTGGATGCTCTGTATGAATTGGATATAGCTCTTTTGAATTTATATCTTTAACTAGTTTCATTAAATCAGGGCCACATATATGTCCAGAACAATGAGATTGTACAAATCTTAGATTAAAATGTTTTAGCCAATTATGCATACGTTCATATGAAATTTCCATTTCTTCATTGAAAGGCTCAGATAATGAATGTATATATGTTCCACCATGTGGTTTCAAATCTATAAGTGTGTTGAAATACCAGAAATTCAAAACAACCATATATTTGCTAGGATTTTTGCAAATCTCTTCAGCAGCAGTAATGTTGGGATAGTCCAGTCTTTCTTTGATGTATCTATCAGTGTAATCCTCATCGATGTATGTGCCTGTCATTCTCCTTGGTTTGAGAATAAGTATGTTTTCATCTCTACTGTCCGGTGATCTGATTTTCTTATCTTTATGATATTTTTCTAGAAAACAGGCATGTTTGAAGCTTATGACAAGTTTTTTTCCAAGGTCTTTAGACATCCTATAGAATGTAGTGAATCTATCTACGTCCTTGAAGTTAAAATCAACTATTGAAAGATGTTTACATTTGGATATCTCCCTTTTTGAATCATTGTATACTTTTTGTTCAGATTCGTCTGTTTTTTCAATATTTACCCTTGTGCCTTCTGTTATCATTGCTATTGGTTTTGATTCTTTTGCAGAATTCATAAAATCCTCTGTCATGTATGCATGCAACCCGTGCATTCTAAGATCACCAGTATAAACTACTGCCCCTTCTGTAGTATGTATTATAAATCCATATGCACCAGGGACGCTGTGATCTGTATGGATTGGTTCGATTTCTAGAGAATCAATATGGATTTTATCCCCGGTTCTGAACGTCTTAAATTTTCTTTCTACGGGTGGTTTTCTGTAATCATTTCTAAAAAGTGGTCTTTTCTTAAAGCTAAGAACCTCGTTTTCAATTGATCTTTGGCTTTGTTCGTCAACTGCTTCCAAGATATATTTACATGTTTCACCGCAGTAAATTGGTATATCTTGGTGAAGAAATGAAATATAGTTTGCATGATCTGCATGAGCGTGAGATAAAACGACCCCTTGAACATCTGGTTCCTCCGGTTTTCTCCCAAGATGCTCTATTAGGTCTTCTCTATATATATTAGTTACGTCTGGTATTAAATTCATTTCAAGAAAATCTCCAAGTCCATTTGCGGTTCTTGGAGTTAAAAATTCTTCAAAGTAAAGTCCCCTTTTACTGAAACTCATGCCGAAATCCAAAAATATTTTTGTTCCGTTGTCCTCTAATAAAATTTTGTTTCCACCTATCTCTCTGACTCCTCCATAAAATGTAAATTTAACCACGCTGTATCACCGATATTATCTTTCTAACAATAGAGACTAGATAAAGTTTATTGAAGAAATGAAAAGGTGGAGGAGGTTAGAGGAAGGTTAGGATTAATTTACCTATTTGTCTTCATTTTGTTGGGCGAGAACTCTTGCACGCTGTCCAACTACAAAGAGTTTAGCAATAAAAGTTATTTCTTTTGCCTCTTCCTTACTTGATACTTGCCCTACAATTATCATGTTTATTTCTTTTGTCTTTCTGGTTATAAGGAATTGTTGTACAACTGTTATCCGATGTCTTTAACAATCATCACCTAAAATTAGTATTTTTTTATATTAATGTTTATTTTTTTCAAAGTTAATTGCATCGAAACCATTAAAACACTAGCATTCGTTAAGGGATTGCAAGGGTGTCGTAACTATGGCTGAAATTAATATAAAAGACATGCTTGCAACATATGATAAAAAAAATCTCACAATAGCTACCGTTTGTTCTCATTCCAGTCTTCAGATTTTTAATGGCGCCAAAAAAGAAGGAGTTAAAACTTTAGGAATAGCTGTTGGAGAGAAAAAGAAATTTTATGATGCTTTTCCACTTGGAAGACCTGACGAATTTTTAATTGTAGATACATATAAAGATATAGCAAAATACTCAGAAGAACTTAGAGAGAAAAATGCTGTTATCATACCTCATGGTTCATTTGTAGAATATCTTGGAGCTGATAACTTTTTAAAACTTAATCTCCCAACGTTTGGAAATAGAAGCGTTCTAATATGGGAATCGGACCGTGATAAAGAGAGAAAATGGTTGGAAGGTGCAGGTCTCACCATGCCTAGAGAGATAAAAGATCCACACGATATTGACAATCCTGTTATAGTTAAATATCACGGTGCTAAGGGAGGGAAAGGTTTTTTTATTGCTAAAACCTATGAGGAATTCTCAAGAAGAATACAGAAAAGCAAGTATTTTACCATCCAGGAATTTGTCATGGGAACACGTTATTATCTTCACTATTTTTATTCCCCGATACAGGATAATGCATATAAACTAAGCAAAGGAAGTCTTCAATTGATGTCGATGGACAGGCGGGATGAAACAACAATTGACGAAGTTCAAAGATTGGGTTCAATTGCGGAGTTAGAAGAACTAGGTATACATCCTACATTTGTCGTGACTGGAAACATCCCAATCGTTATGAGGGAATCTTTGCTACCAAGGGTTTTTGAAATGGGTGAGGCTGTTATAGAAGAATCTCTAAGGTTATTTGGGGGTTTAATTGGTCCTTTCTGCCTTGAAACTGTTGTAACAGAAGATTTAGAATTCAAAGTATTTGAGATATCTGCTAGAATTGTAGCAGGCACCAATCCATATGTTTCTGGTTCTCCATATTCTGAACTTATACAACCAGATATGTCTACTGGTAGAAGAATAGCTCAAGAAATTAAATATGCTACAAAGAAAAATTCCCTAGATAAAATCCTCACATAAAACAATTAGCCGCTTAATGTTACCATAATTGCTATCTGTGCCCACATTCTATTTTCTGCTTCATCAAATATTAAAGACTGTTTTCCATGAGCTACTTCTTTTGTCACTTCATAGCCGTAGTATGCTGGTAGACAATGTAAAAATATAGCATTGGATTTAGCCTGTGCCATTAGTTCCTTGTTTATGGTGTAACCCTGAAATTCTTTTATTCGTTTTTCCTTTTCTTTCTCATCCCCCATAGAAACCCACGTATCTGTTGCGATGACATCTGCATCTTTGGTTGAACCTTTTATTTTGTCTGTAATTTCGACATTTACACCAAAATTTTTTGTCTCGTAAATATAATATTTATCTGGCCAGTACTGTTTTGGTGAAACAATTTTTACATTTGACCCTGCAATACCACAGCCAAGCAGGTAGGAGTGTGCCATGTTATTTTTCCCATCACCTATGTAGACAAAATTCAATCCCTTAAGTGTTTCTTTATGTTCTTTGATAGTCATAAGATCAGTGATTACTTGGCACGGATGTTCCTTGTTGTCAAGCCCACTGATAACGGGGACAGTTGCATGTTTAGCAAGCTCTTTCATCGCTTCATTGCTTTTAGCCCGATACATAATAATGTCAACATATCTTGATAGTACTAAAGCCGTATCTTCTATGGTTTCTCCTCTTCCTAGTTGGATATCATTTGCACTAAGAAAGATTGCATGTCCTCCTAACTTAGTAATTCCTACTTCAAAGGAGACTCGTGTTCTGGTGCTTGATTTTTCAAAGATCATTCCCAAAGTTTTACCTTTTAGAAGCTCTATTGATTCACCATTTTTTGATTTCTTTTTAAGTTTGATTCCAAGGTCAATAATTTCTTCAAGGTCGTTTTTAACATCTAACATTGAAATGAGGTCTCGTTTCATCGAAGGGGGAATGTAATTTCCTTCTTTAAACATATCGCTGTGGTAAAGTCTTTATTCAAAAAGATTATTCCTTGCTATGTTAAGATGGGAGTTGATATTGGAAGTTTATTTAGGACCGAAAAAATCTCTTTCAATGATTTACATGATAGAGTAATTGTAATCGATGCTCACAATGTTATTCATCAGTTTCTATCAATTATAAGACAACGAGATGGTACGCCGCTAAAAGATTCTAAAGGTCAGATAACTTCGCATCTTTCAGGGATTCTTCATAGAACTGCTAATCTCGTAGATGCAAGGATACGACCGGTGTATGTATTTGATGGAAAACCCCACCCCTTAAAGACAAAAACAATTAAACAACGTAGGTTAAGAAAAGAGAAAGCTGAAAAGGAATGGGAAGAAGCACTGGAAGCGGGGGATCTTGCAAAAGCTAAGACAAAGGCACAACAGACATCGCGAGTGACCGATGTAATCATAAAGCAGAGCAAAGAACTACTTGAATCACTAGGAATTCCATATATTCAGGCACCTTCAGAAGGTGAGGCTCAAGCAAGTTATATGGTTAAAAAGGGCGATGCTTATGCAGTAGGATCTCAGGATTTTGATTGTCTATTGATTGGTTCCCCTGTTCTAGTAATGAATCTTACATCATCTGGAAGAAGAAAGTTACCCGGCAAAGATGCTTATGCGAAAATACATCCTAAACAGATAAGATTGAAACCAAATCTTAAATCCCTAGGCATCACGCATAAACAATTAGTAGACATGGCTATACTCATAGGAACAGATTTCAATGAAGGAGTTAAAGGGATTGGTCCTAAGAAAAGTCTAAAACTGATTAAAAAAATGGGCAACATAGAAAATGCAATAGCTACTTTTGGTAGTGAAAATGCACCAACTTTTGATAAGATAAAAGAAATACGAAAAATATTCTTAGAACCTGATATTACTGATGATTACACTCTCGAGTGGATTAGACCAGATAATGAAAAGGTTTTGAACGTGCTTTGTGACAAACATCAATTTACACGAGAGAGAATAGAACCTGTTCTGGAAAAGTTTTCAAACGTCGAACATATGATGAAACAAAAAACTCTTTTCTAGTCCTCTACGACTGTTATTGTTAACCTATCAATTTCAGGAAAAATATCTTTTACCTTTCTTTTAATTGTCTTTTTTATATTGTTGAATTCTTTAATAGTTAATTCTTCAGAGATTTTTATTTCCAGTTCTCCTTGATAAAATGGTCCTGATTGTCTTAACCTTACAACGTTTACTGATTCAACATGATCAATATCTTCAGCAATGTTTTTAATAACACTACTCCTCTCAAGACATTCTCCATTACATGCGTCAACTAGCATATAGCCAGATTCTTTAATTGCTGCAAAGCCAATTGTTACAATTATTCCAGCGATTATAAATCCGACAATCGCATCTGCTATGATATAACCATATGCTGAAAGAATAAGTGCGAGTACAGCAAGACCTGATGCGACTCCGTCTTTTATTGTGTTGAAGGCTTCAAGTCTTACGGAACCCATATTTGATTTTTTACCTTTGTAATATTTATATCCGCCCAGACTTAAAGCAATGATTGCAGCAATAGATGCAACAACAGCGCCAAGAAGCGGCAGTTTAACATCATGGGGATTAATCAATTGGTCATAAGATCTAAAGCCAATATATGTAGCAAGAGCAATCATGACAATAGCTGCTACAATGGAGGATAGATTCTCCATTTTATAGTATCCATACTGAAATTTATGATCTGCAGGTTTTGTAAACATTATCAAACCAATCCAGACTACAGCTGAAACAAAACCATCACCAATACAGTCGATCCCATTAGCAGTGAGTGCAACGCTTTTTGAAATTGTTTCACCTAAAATAACTTGAATGATTCCAAGTCCAATTAATATGATGGTTGTAAAACCTGCAAGATTATCTGCGTTTTCAATGATTTGTGTTTTTCCTTTCATGACACTGCTACTAAAAATCATTTTTTGATTATCTTAAACCTGTCAATACCATTTAGTAGAGCTAGTTTTTCACCATTGTCCCATTCAACCCATATAAGAGCCTCATCATCTTTTTCATTTTCAATTTTGGTAACTATGCCTTTAGATCCTTTTTCTAATTTTGTCCAGGTGTCATTAATGGTAATCAGCTCGATTCTATCTCCTTCTTTTGCTATTTTTTTGGTTCCCAATATTTCAACCCCACTAATTATATGTAATAAATTGGAAGTATTTTGAAGCTTTAAATGTTATTATCAAATCTCCAATTTTTGTAGAAAATATTTATAATGCGGATACCGGGATTTGAACCCGGGTGAGTGGCTTGGGAAGCCACTATCATAACCACTAGATCATATCCGCGTTAACAGGAGAAAAAACAGGTTATTATTTTTATATTTTTCTGTGGTTTATGATAATAGCCGAAATGATTAGTATTAGAAAATAAATTTTCTTAACTTTTTCATAGAAATATTTAAATATTTAAATATACTTATATTTTTGATGACTGAAATAGATATATTCAAAGCATTATCTGATCCAACCCGGCTAAAAATACTTGAATGTATCAAAAAAGAAGAAAAATGCATCTGCGAAGTAATCCCTTACACGGGTAAATCACAGCCGAATGTTTCTCTTCATTTAAAAATTCTCAAACAAGCAGGTATTGTCAACGAAAGAAAAGATGGCACCAGGATAAAGCTGAGTATTACAGATAAGAATATCTTTAAACTTATTGATCTAGCAAATAAATTCAAGTGAGGATATATGCAAATTATCGATATTTTTATAGCAGGTTTAGAAGCATTACAAGAGTATCTTTCAGCTCATGTTCTCACTTGTCTTATACCTGCGTTTTTTATCGCTGGAGCAATCGCTGTTTTTATTTCAAAGCAATCTATTTTAAAATATTTCGGATCGCATACTAAGAAATATATTTCATATTCTGTTGCATCAATTTCAGGTGCTATCCTTGCGGTTTGCAGCTGCACAGTTCTTCCATTGTTCACAGGAATTTATAAACGTGGGGCGGGTATTGGCCCAGCTTCAGCCTTTCTTTTTTCAGGTCCTGCAATTAACATACTCGCAATTGTTCTCACTGCACAGGTGCTTGGTTATGATATTGGTCTTGCACGAGCCGTTGCTGCTATTGTTATGGCTATTGTAATTGGAATGTTGATGGCTTTTATTTTTAGAAAAGAGGAATCTGAGAAGAAAAAAGATGATAATAGTATGTTTGCCGGTCAAACAGATGAAGAGAAAAGTAGTCGTCCTATTTGGATTTCGCTTTTGTTTTTTGTATCGCTTGTATTGATTCTTGTTATAGGGGCCGCAAGTAGCAGTTATATCCCTTGGGTTCCAAAGCTTGCTATTGTTTATTTCTTAACACTGGTTGTTTCAGGTCTTCTTATTTTTTATTATACTCGTGGTGAGGTTAAAAACTGGGGGTTGGAAACCTGGAGTCTTACAAATAAAATCTTACCAATACTACTAGTCGGAGTTTTTATTGTTGGCATCATTGGTGGTGTTGCTGCATATTTTATCCCCAGTGCTGACCCAAGTAATGCTGTTGGTGTTGCTGTTGCACCTTATATTGGTGGAAATAATATTGTTTCATGTTTCTTTGCTTCTTTGATTGGTGCTATTTTGTATATGCCTACGCTTTTGGAGGTTGCTATCGTTGGTAATCTTTTTGGGTATAGTGCTGGTCTTATGGGTGGCGGTCCTGCGCTTGCGTTATTACTTGCTGGGCCTTCTTTGAGTCTTCCTAACATGGTTGTCATAACGAAGGTTATGGGCGTGAAAAAGGCGCTTGTTTATTTTGCTTTGGTAATTTTAATTGCTACACTTGTTGGGTTTATTTATGGCATGATTGCAGGTTGAGATGATTATGAAAAAGGTGTTATTTGTCTGTGTGGAAAATGCGTGTCGCAGTCAGATGGCAAAAGGTTTTTTCAATACCTTTACGAAGGATGCTACAGCTGATAGTGCTGGAACTCAACCTGCTGAAGAAGTCGATTCTGTTGCTGTAAAGGTTATGAAAGAAAGAAATATAGATATCAGTGTTTTTGTTCCAAAGATGCTTAGTTTTTCTATGAATAACATGTTTGATTTTATTGTCACAATGGGTTGTATTGATGGTTGCCCGATAACGCCCAAAAATAAGACAATTGAATGGAATGTAGAGGATCCAAAAGGAGAGGATATTGGTTTTTATAGAAGAAGCAGAGATCAGATTGAAAGTAATGTTAAAAAATTGATTAATGAGGTGATATTAAGATGAAAATAGAGATTTTAGGTACAGGCTGTCCAAAGTGTAAGGCAACTGAGAAAGTTGTTAGAAAAGTAATTGAAGAATTAGGCCGGGATGTTGAAGTTGTAAAAGTTGAGGATTTGCAGGAGATTGTGAATCGGGACATAATGATGACACCGGCAGTAGCTGTTGATGGAGAGGTAAAAATCGTTGGCCACGTTCCTAGTTCTGATGAGATTAAGAAATTACTGAAATAAAGAGGCGAAAAATATATGAGAATACTTGAAGAATATTGGTATATGTTTAACTTGTGGGTTTGAAAATGAAAAAAACCTCTGAATGGTACGCAAGAGCCGAAAAAGAAGCAGATAAAGGCGTTCCAAAAAGCGAAAGAGTAACTGGAATTGTAATTGTTATAATAAGCATTTTATCAATCACTTATTTTGTTCTTCATCAAATAAAAACAACTGGTTTTTTTACAAAATCCTTTGGTGCTTTTGAGATGTTTTTTCTTTATGGTTATTTTATTTTTTGGATTATTACAGCAGGTTTAGAAGGATTTTTTAAAAAAAGATTTCTTTCACGTATTATAGATGTTTTTGGTGGAATAATTTTTGCAACTTTAAGTCTTGCATGGCTTAGTTTAGTATTTCCATTTGAATTTGCTCATTTTGCAGAGGTTCTGCCTGATTTTCTGAGATTTCTTTTAGGATGGATATCAAATGATATAGCAAGGGTAATTTTGATATTATTAACGATGTTACATATTGTTGCCGCAGTTTATAGTCCAATTGCTTATAAATTTATAAAAATAGATTTTAGAAAAAAATTATAACAACCTATAAGTTATGATTGTTAAAATGTTTTAATAATAAGTATTTGTTTTGGAATTGTATTAAAAAAGGAGAGTAAAAATATGGGATCATATAGAAAAACAGCAACAATTGTAGGGGTATTATTTATAATTGCAACAGTCACTGCAATTTTAACTATTGGAATTTTAGGTTCAACTCTTGAAACGCCATTAGATCAAACTGTTATTTCTGATAATGAATATCAAATAGGTTTGGCTGTATTGTGTTGGATAATTCTTGCTATATCAGTTACAGGTATTGGTTTTTTTATGTATCCAATACTAAAAAAATATAACAAGGATCTAGCCTTAGGTTATATTAGCTTTAGACTTACTGAATCAATTTGTATCATAATTTCTTCAATTGCATTACTTTCAATATTAACAATAAGCCAGGAAACTGTTGCAGGAACTATAGAAACAGCAAATTTTCAACCAATGGGTTCTTTATTACTTGCATTACAAGATTGGTCCTTTGAGATTGGGACTTTGATCTTTTTAGGTTTAGGTGGTTTTTTTATTTATTATCCGTTATATGAACTAAAACTTGTTCCTAGAGTGTTATCAGTTTGGGGTCTTATTGGATCTGCATGTGTTTTATTATACGGTTTATTAGGATTATTTGGACTTACTGCTGACTCGGTTACCTTAAATGTACTAGCTGCTCCTATAGCTATACTGGAAATGGTTTTTGCAGTATGGCTTATCGTTAAAGGTTTCACTCCATCTGCGACAGCTGACACGTTAAACAAAGTGAAGGAAAAATAATAGAAAGGACAAGAATGTTACTAGCAATAATTGATTTTTTAGAAAGAATTCTTGGAGCAAAATCAGGTTTAATATTAAATGCTTATAGAAAAATGGGAGATTAAAATAAATGCCATTGTTTAAAAGATTAGAATTAAGTCATTCAATAGAAATAAAAACAACACCTGAAAAGACATGGAATTTCTTATGTTGAGACGTTCACAGCCCGCCAGGTCCGTCTAAAACTTACTGGTTGACTTTGCATACATTCTACGAAATTTTGTTCTTGAGTATTTTATCAAAATCAATAGCTCCTTAAGTGTTACCGCATAAAATAAAAGTAATTCCATCCTTGTAATATCCCTGTAGGAATAATTGTAACTATTCCTGTAATATATAGAGATCTAACCTAATAGGTTCCAATAATATATTTTTGCAACAATTAGAAAAAACAATAGAAATCTACCAAATCTATTGATTCGTTGCGCCCATTTGAAGCTCTAGCTTCTAAAGTATGCAGCCCTCGTGTTGTATCTAAATCCCATTCAAATGGTGCTTCATCATCTGTATATTGTAATGCATCATCAATGTAAAATTCTACTTCATTTGTGTTTTCTGCTGTAACTTTAATTGTTAACGGACCGAATATTCTTGCAGTTGCCGTTTGTAATGGGAGTTTTTTAAAAATCTTTTTAAATTGAATCCCAAATAAGTATGATTTAGTATAAATCGGTTTTTCAATTTGAACTTTTGGTATATCAGGTTTTAAATTTCCATAGACTCCATCAATATACATAACTCCAGTTCCTTCACCAAACCATTCTGCAATGAAATTCAATTCATAGGAAATTTTAAACCAGCCATTTTCGCCCCATCCTTTTCCCCAACTATTTTTTACAATCCAGCATTGATCATTATCATCATAACCTACAATTGTTACAACATGGCCGCCAACTCTTTCGCCCCAAAAATGTTTGTATACTCCTCTCTTATAATATAAGAAATCTTTCCATACAGACATGCATAGTAGAAGTGGACCATGTTCAATTAAGGCATTTTTTATTGATTCCTCATCATGATCAACCCAGTTCCATTTAGTAATTTTTACTGTTCTATTCTCCCAGCCCTCCAGACTTTCAAAAGGATAATCAAAGGCTCTATGAGGATCTGGGTAGCATCCTTCATCCGGAACTCCATGTTCTATTAGATAATTTGCAGCATCAATTACATTCACCCCGCCTCTCTCATAGGTTCCTCCTGCATAAAAATAAAGATGCATTTCTGAAAGATCAGGTTCGTAAAGTTCTCCCAACTGGTATTGCATTATTGTTTCTAAAGCAGCACAAAATCCATATGCCTCACAAGTAGGTGCTGGCGATTGATCCTTTATTGGAGTTGTGTAATCAATTCCGCCAATATCTCTCCAGCAAAAGTAATCAGGTAAAGAATCTTCTTTTTCAACACTAGCTTTGCTTGTAAATGTCAATATGCTAAAAAATAATGTTGTTACAATTAAAACCGCAATTAATTTCTTGATATTTGATTCCCCCTAATACTCTTATATAGCATAAGTAATATATAAATTTAAACCGACAGGAGTTATGATGCGAAATTATACATTTGAGGATTAATCAGTATCTATATCATAAGATATAGTTTTTAATAAAGGAAAAAGAATGCTTTTTGTGAAATAGAACTTGCTAAAATCAAACTTCTTAAATATTGTAAAAGTTCACATGGAACTTATCCTGTTGGGTTGTTCACAACCCGCCAGGCTCGTTGTTTTTTAATAAGATAAAAAGAAATATTATTAGTACCCAATAATCTTATTAATTATCAACTCTTTTTTTTGTATAAATTAGGGAGTGATAATATTACTTTGGAAAAAATCGGCGATATATTCCAGCAAGAAACAAAATATTATCGAAATAGATTTAGTGATAGACCTGACTGGTCTTTACAACCTGATCGATATAAAAAGTATCCAGATAATCTAAAAATTGAGCTTAATAACCCAAATAAGATTAAAACAGAAACACTTAATTATGCAATACAAAATAGAAAAAGTATTAGAAATTTTTCCGAAAAACCATTATCAAAAGAACAACTTTCATATCTCATCTGGGCTTCAACTGGTATACAAAGAAAAGAACTTGAATTTAAATATCGAACAGCTCCATCTGCAGGTGCATTATATCCAATAGAAACATATATTATTGTAAACAATGTGAAAAATATTGCACAAGGTGTTTATCATTATAATATTGAATCTCATCATCTAGAGGAGATAAAAAAAGGAGATTACCGGTCAGAAATTACAGAAGCTGCATTAAACCAGTCAATGTGTTATGATGCTGCAGCGGTGTTTATTTGGACAGCAATTTTTAATCGTTCAAAATGCAAATATGGTCAGAGAGCATATCGTTATATCTATCTTGATGCTGGTCATATTGCAGAAAATCTTGCACTAAGTGCAACTAGTATAAATTTAGCAACATGTCAAATAGCTGCTTTGTATGATGATGAAGTTAACCAAATAATTGATATCGATGGAGTAACAGAAAGTACTATCTATCTTAGTGTAGTTGGAATACCTTTTGGAGACTAAATGATGAATTTGCAAAAAAATCATTTAAAGAATGAAAAAAGTCCATATCTTCTTCAGCATGTTAATAATCCAGTGGATTGGTATCCCTGGGGTAATGAGGCGTTTAACTTAGCAAGAATTAAAAATAAACCGATTTTTCTTTCAATAGGTTACTCTACTTGCCATTGGTGCCATGTGATGGCTCATGAATCTTTTGAAGATAAGGAAGTAGCTAAACTTCTTAATGAAAATTTTATATGTATAAAGGTAGACAGAGAAGAAAGACCAGACATAGATAAAATCTATATGAATGTATGCCAGCTTATATCTGGAGTAGGAGGTTGGCCACTTACAATTCTTATGACCCCTGATAAAAAACCTTTTTTTGCAGCTACGTATTTACCAAAAGAAACTAGATATGGAATGAAAGGTTTGTTGGAGATCATTCCAGAGATAAAAAATATTTGGGAAAATAACTTTAAAGAACTGTTAAAATCAGCGGATGAAATAATAATAACCTTACAAAAATTTAGTAAAGCAAACAAAGGACAAGAATTTACAAAAGCAATTCTAGATAGTACCTACAATCAACTCTTAAACTCGTTTGATGAAATATATGGTGGTTTTGGTTCACAACCAAAATTTCCAACACCACATAACCTAATTTTTCTACTTAGATATTGGAAAAGAACAGGTAAAAAATATGCTTTAAACATGGTAGAAACAACACTTGAACAGATGAGACAGGGGGGGATATATGACCATATAGGGTTTGGGTTCCATCGGTATTCAACTGATAATAAATGGATACTACCTCACTTTGAAAAAATGCTCTATGATCAGTCTCTACTGATAATGACGTATACTGAAGCATATCAAGCAACAAAAAAACAAGTTTTTAAAAAAACAGCTGAAGAGATAATTGATTATGTTCTTCGTGATATGACATCTGAGGGAGGTGGATTTTATTCTGCAGAAGATGCAGATTCAGAAGGAGAGGAAGGAAAATTTTATGTTTGGGGTTATGATGAATTAAAACAGATACTAACTCCACATGAATTTGATTTTATTTTAAAGTATTATAATATAAAAGAAGATGGGGATTTTAGATCAGAATTAATAACAAAGAAAAATTTAAATGTTTTACACCAAAAAATGAATTTAAAAGATTTTGCCAAATATCACAAAATCACAGAAAAAGTGTTACTTGTTAATTTAGACAAAATAAGAAAAAAGCTTTATAAAATACGTGAAAAGAGGATTCATCCTGAGAAAGATGATAAGATTCTCACTGATTGGAATGGTCTTATGATTGCTGCACTTGCAAAAGCAGCACAGGTTTTTGAAAATAATTCCTATATTGAGAGTGCGGAAGAATCTTTGAATTTCATATTGAAAAATATGATGAAAAAAAGTGGTGAATTAATTCATAGTTATAGAAAGCAGGATGCGGAAATCTCAGGTTATGCAGACGATTATGCTTTTTTAATCCTAGGACTTATTGAGTTATATCAGACAACTTTTAATCCTAGTTATCTTCAAATTTCGCTTGATTTAAACGATTATCTGATAAATCATTTTTGGGATAAAACAAATGGTGGTTTATTTTTTACTTCAGATACAAATGAAAAACTCTTAATACGAAATAAAGAAGTGTATGATGGTGCAATCCCATCTGCAAACTCTGTTTCATTGTATAATTTTATCAGACTTTCAAGGATAACTGGAAATACAGAACTTGAAAATAAAGCGTTGGAGTTATCAAAAGCATTTTCAAATCAAGTAAATAAAATGCCAAGTGGATACACTCAAATGATGATTGGATTTGATTTTGTTATTGGGCCATCGTATGAAATTGTTATTGTTGGAAATAAAAATAATAAAGATACTAAGAAAATAATTCAAAATTTAAATTCAATTTATCAGCCGAATAAAATCATAATTTTAAAAGAAAAAAAGATGAATAGAATATCAATTGAAAACTTAATTCCATTTATAAAAGATTATTCTCAAATAAAAAATCAAGCAACCGTATATGTTTGCAAGAATCAACAATGCCTATTACCAGTTACAGAAATTGAAAAAATGAAACAGTTTTTAGTTTAACAATAAATAGATATTGCTATAACTGATAATCGTATAAAAAGAAAAATTGATTTTCAAAATGCAATTTTTCTTCTGTAAAATTCTTTTAACTCTCCAGGCTTGTAATGATTATTAAAACAATAATTCCATAGTTAAAAGTGTATTCAAATCTAATTTTATTATATATAAGGCTGACTGATTACAATATGATATTAATTATTTTTTAGCTATGATTGATTTTCATTTTTTGAAAGCCTTGGTCAAATATAGCTATAATTAAATAGATGAATATTTATTCCTCTATCCAATTTTACTGGAGAATAAATAAATGTCTGATCTTGATAATCTTTTAAATGAAGCGATGAAAAGTGAGCTTGAAGCAAAAAATTTCTATATAGATGCGTCAAAAAAGGCTCAAAGCCAAGCTGGTAGGAAACTCTTTAAAGAACTTGCCGAATTTGAACAAAACCATTATGAGCGTGTGAAAAGTATTATTGAATCACGAACAAATAATATGGAAATTCAAATAACTAATGTAGTAACTCAGGATATCTCTATAAAATCTGAAATCGAGGGAGAATTCGAATCAAACAAAGATGAAATCATTACAGTACTGAATATGGCAATTGATGCAGAAATCAAAGCTCAAGAAAGATATGAAAGAATAGCGGATTTATTTGATGATGAGAAAAGTAAAAAAATCTTTTTTAATATGTCACTGGATGAAAGAAACCATCAAAGAATCCTTGAAGATGAAATTTACCAACTTTCAAATAAAGGTACCATTATTTGGGAATAGAAATTAAATATAGCAAAGTTTTATAATTACTATAATATTTTTCATTTTCACATATTTCACAAAAATTGATTTAATGAGAAGAAATCGTTCATACTAAAATTCAATAAAATTGAAAAAGTTAGATTGTAATTTCTCATGTTGACTTGTTAACAACCCGCCAGTTTCGTTGCTAACATTAAACATTAATAGGTATATGAATATAATATTAATAATTGAAAAATGAAGATTTTTAAGACCAGTTTTATCTATATTTGTAATAACTAAGTAATGTATTTATACAGGTTTATTATTCGAGCTTCCGTGATTTTATGAAATATGTTATTATCTATTGGTCTAGATATGGTAATGGTAAAAAGATAGTAGATTATCTTGAAGGCGAATTAAAAGCTAAAAAAGCAGAGGTGAAGGTTCTAAAAACCGCTAATGCAGACCCTTCTTCAATGCCTGAGGCAGATTTATATGTTTTTTCTGCTCCAGCTGAGGCATTCAATCTTCAAAAGAATATGAGGTCTTTCATGAAGAAGCTTAAGAATATGGATGGTAAAAAATATGGAATTATTAACACTCACGGAATGAACAGAAGCTGGCTTGGTAAGATGGAAAAATTACTTAATAAAAAGAACATGATAAAGATAGCTAGTGTTGATTTCAAGGTAGGTAAAGAGGCGAATACTGGTAATGGACTTATGGTTGGATGGGAAGCAAAAGTAGAGGAGTTTACTAGTAAAGTATAATTTTTTAAATTCTTTACTTTTTTTATTATTTTTTTTAATTAAGAAACCTAGGTTAATAAAAAAAAGAGAGGTTTTATTGGAAAGAACTTGCTCAAAATTAGCTTTGATAAATGTGTAAAAGATCAAGTGGGATTTTTCCTTTTTTGTTGTTATCAAACTGCCAGATTAGTAAAATAAAAAAATTTTAAAACACTTAATTTTTTATCCCTTATCATGAAATATCAAGTAATTTTTTTCTCAAGAAAAGGTAGTACGAAAAAAGTAGCTGATGCAATTGCTTCTGAGCTTAGTGTTAATGCTGAGGATGTTAAGACTGCAAAATTAAAAAATGATACTTTTATCTTTTTAGGTTCTGGTTGTTATGGCGGTAAACCAGGGAAACATATGACAAAGTTTATTGAGAACAACGTCCTCAAATCCAGAAATGTTGCTTTGTTTGGTACTTCTGGTGGAGGAGAGGGAAAAGAAACAGAATCAATGGAGAATATGCTGAAAGAAAAAAATGCAAATGTTAAAGCAAGATATTTTTGCAAGGGAAAAGCTTGGTTTATAAACAAAGATAAACCAAGCAATCAAGACTTAGATGATGCAAAGAAGTTTGCAAAAAATATGATAAAATAAATTTATTTTAGAATACAAGACACAATATAAGTTATAATTAGAGAGGAAAAAAGAGTAGAATATTTTTCTATTATTTTACAAGGAAAGTATTTTTTTAAAAAAAGACTTTTGTTTTTAGTTAATTAAATTCCTTATAGGACCTATCGTTTCACAGTTTTCGTATATATTTTTATATTCATCTATATAGTGATTTAGATTATAATCTACGTGTGGTTTTAAGGGGGGGGTATACATTCTTAATTTTTCACGTGGATTTTAATGAATGTTCATGCTTTGTTCACACTTTGTTCAAGTTTTAGTTCACGATGGGTCACTCTAAAGTGAGTCAACAGTAGTAAGTTCACGTGAACCTGCTAAAAGTTCACGGGTTAGTTCATGCGAGGTTCATGCGAGGTTCATGCGAAGTTCATGCGAAGTTCATAATAAAGTTCACGGGTAATCCCACAGTCTTTTTTTCATGACCTTTTTTTAACGCTTGTTCAAGACTTGTTCATGTGTGTTCATGTTCTTTGAATAAAGTCTAACATAGCATAAGTCCTAGTCCTCAGAAACCTAAAAGAAAAAAGTCAAAACGTAATCAAGCAGCAGCCCAGACTTTTAACTGAGATAAATAAGCGAGATAAGCGTTACTACAAAAAAGTTACTGAGCAAGTTCAAACGCATGATAAAATAAATTTTTTTATTTTTTTTAAATAATGAAAAAAGAATTAGTTACTCCTTTAAAAGAAGTAAGTAAAACCACTCAGAACTACCTAAAGATTACAAGTATTATTATGGAAAACATTGGACTAACACCTGATATACTACTATCAGAGTTAAAAAGATCAGATAAGCCTAGAAATAGTAAGATTACTAACTGACAGACAAGATCAAAACATATCAGAGATAACAAAGTATGTAAGAAGTAAAAGAGGCGCTGATTTAAGAAGAATAATAAGAGAGTGATTAAAAGAGTTGGAAGAAAAAAGTATTGTACAAAAACAGATTAAGGAGTAACTATATGTTTATAATCTTAAAAAAATAAAGTGATCAAAAAGTGGTCACAAGTGATCACTTTTAATATATAAAATGACCAGACTAACATGGTTTAGAATTAAAATATTGGAGGAATGAAAAATATGAATAAACATGAAGGAATGCCAGACCCAGAAAAAATAAAAGAAATATTAGATGTTGTTTCTGAAAAAATACCTGGACTTTTAAAAGAGTTGAGTGGACTATTGTATAGCCCGGAAAGTGCAAAACAATATGCAGAAGCAGCAGCTATTTTTTATAAAGACCTTGTAAAAGCAGGTATGAAGCCGGAGCAAGCATATGAATTAACAAGCCAGTATTTATCAACCTTAAATCTTGGTAAAATGATGCGGAACGTAGGAGAACATCATCATCATGACTGAAAATAGTCATAATGTTGGTATTAAAAATGAACAAAAATGCAAAACACGGAAGGGAAGAGGTATGCCCAATCAGATTATTTGGAATAATGCTTCCCTCAATGCCATCTTTGATGTTTAGACTTAGTGGAACTTTTCTTCGATTTAAAAGAGAAGCAAATAAAGCAGGAAAAGTCTTTAAAAAAGAGTTGATAAAACAAGGAATCGACAAAGAAACAGCAGATGAGCTTAAGGGGATTTATATGGAATCAAGTCATATTAGAAGATACATACAAGGCATAAATTCAAGATGAGCAACAAGAAATGATTGTGATTTTTTATTGGTAAAAACGATCTCAAATCTCATTCCTTACCCTTAAATATATAAAGAAAAAGAGAAATGTTTTTGCTAGATATAACTTACTAAAAATCAAATTTTGATAAAATTGTAAAAGTTCGAGTGGAACTTCTCATGTTGGGTTGTTCACAACCCGCCTAGTCCGTTATAATTTTATGAATATTGTTTGATTTCCTGAAGCCAGGGATCTCCCTCATCTAATTTATGAATTATTCGAGCAGGCATACCTGCAAAATAAATCTCCACCCCTCCTTTTTTTGGATTGGCAGGCCAAATAAGAACTTGATCTCCAAGGTCATGTGGAATAACCGATAAGGGTTTTCCAAAACCAAAGTCTATATCATAAATATGAAGCTTTGAAAAATTGTTAATATGAATCAATGTTGGTTTTTTGGAATGTAAATCTGTGAAATCAAAAGGAAACATAAGTAGATTATGATTCATTATATTAACAGTCATTGACATTAATTTTTTAAGTTCTGGTGAAGGTGTTTTACGAATTGGTTCAAGAGTTTGATGAATAATTTTTGCTATTTCATCAATACTTTTGCCTGCTGAAAAAGACGGTGTTGTGATAAAAGTTGATGCATTTCCAACAAAATTAGATGGAATACCCCCCAATCGATTACGTATATTTGCAACTGAGACTTGTTGGCATTTTGTTTTCTCATCATGTTTAAAAAGTTTCATGCACATATATGTAATAAAAGCTGAAAGAGCCGTATATGTACTACAAGTAATATTATTATCAGTTGATATTTTTTGTTTTAATTTTTTAAGTGATTTAGGTGATATATAAAACGCATCGGTTCGTTCATTTAATATACCAGAGATAAATTTTGGAAGAAGTTTTAACAAAGATAATTTAGATATTTTCATCCAACCATTTTCTAAAGCAGTTTGTATAACCTTATCTTTAGATAGATTTTCTGGTGAAAGAAACAGCGATTGATCCAAAACAGGTTTTGTAAAATCTTCATTTTTACAAATTTGTCCCCAATTATATACCATTGTATAAAAACTATCACCATCCATAAACATGTGGGAACATTGTATCCCTAAAACACAACCATCTTTTAATCTTGTAATCTTTATACTCATAGGAGGATCAAGTCCACGTGTTATCTTAGCAGGTTTAATCTCTGTTGAAAAATGCTTAATTGGACTTTTTATTTTATACACATCTTGAATTAATAGGTCTGATTCATCAACCTCAGAAAAAGAAACTCCATCGTTAGTTAGATGGACACCTTTTTTATCTTCCATTCTCCCGCAAAGATGAGGATAGTAATCAAGAAGTTTCTTAAGTCCCGTTTTCAATATATTTACATTTATTTGTTTATCAAATATCCAAGTACCCCTGATCACCATTGGATAACATGACCGATCTAGTAAAGTTAAATTCCAATCTTTAAAGAGGGAGATATTCTCTTCTGCTTTTACGAATTCAATAGTTGGATTTGTATTCATAATTACCTTTACTAATAGATATTAAATTTTAAACTAAAAAGATTTTGTAAAATCCTTCAGCTATTTGAGACCGGCAGCTATTATGAAAACAAATAAATAATAATTACTTTTTTTATTCATCGTATCTATCTCTTAGTGATGACTTTGATGTCTCAGAAGAAGGATCTATTTCAACACGTTCTCCTTTTACCATATAATAGATTTTTTCAGCCATTTTGCACGCATGGTCTGCGCAACGTTCAAGATAACGGGCAACCATTATGTAATTTGTACAACGAGTTATGACTTTAGGGTCTTCCATCATATAACTCAGGCACTCTCTAAAGATTGAATATCTTAACTCATCTACTGTGTCATCACGATCAGAAAAATCAGAAAAAATTGCAATATCCTTTGTTTCAAAAGCATTCAATGCATCATCAATCATGCTACATACAAGGTTGAACATGTGGGGAATACTGACAAGTTTTTTAACATGAAGTTTATCTCCCCAATCAGCTACAATTTTTGCAATATCTTTACCATACCGGCCAACCCGATTGAGATATGTGATCATTTTAAGAATGCATGCAATTTCTCTCATATCACTAGCCATAGGTTGATATAAAGTAATGAGACGAAGTGTTGTTTCCTCAATATTATCATCCATATCCGCTATAGTTCCTTTCTTTGAAATCACCCACTCTGCCTTTTCAACATCAAGATCTTTTAGAGATTCAACCGATGTCTTCAGCATATCTCTAGCAAGTTGCCCCATTATCACAACATCTTTTTTTACTTTATCAAGTTCTTTATGAAATTTTTCAACCATTCTTCTCACCTATCCAAATCTACCGGTCATATAATTCTCGGTCAATTCCTCTTTTGGATTCTCAAATATTTGTTTTGTTTGTCCATATTCAATTAATTTTCCTAAATAAAAAAAACCTGTATAATCACTCACTCTTGCTGCCTGTTGCATATTATGAGTCACAATTATCACAGTGTAATTCTTTTTTAATTCGTTAATTAAATCCTCAATTTTGGCTGTAGCAATTGGATCAAGAGCAGAACATGGTTCATCCATCAAAATTACCTCAGGTTCAATAGCAAGAGATCTCGCTATACACAAACGCTGTTGTTGTCCACCAGAAAGACCCATAGCAGAATCTCCCAATCTTTCACCTGTTTCTTCCCAAAGCGCTGCATCTTTTAAACTTTTATTAACAATATTATCCAAAATTTTTTTATTAGTAATACCATGGATTCTTGGACCATATGCAATATTATCATAGATGGACTTTGGGAAAGGATTAGGTTTTTGAAATACCATGCCAACCGCTCGTCGAAGAGGCACAGGATCAACTTTTTTATCTAAAATATTAACACCACCCCACTCAATTACACCTTCAGTTCTACATCCAACAATTTCATCATTCATCCTGTTTAAACATCTGAGCAGTGTACTTTTACCACAACCACTTGGCCCAATAAATGCGGTCACTCGTTTTTCTTTAACATCCATTGTTACATCCTTTATAGCGTGATTATCTCCATAAAATACGTTTACGTTTTTAATTTTAATAGATTTATTATCTTTTTTGTTATTTCTCAAACTCATTTTACCAATCCCTCCTTGATTGAGCTCTTTGTCGTATAATGATTGCTACAGCATTCATTGCAAATAAAATCAATAATAGCACAATAATAGTACTCGCAGCTAATGTATGAAATTCTTCTTTTGGTTGTGTTGTCCAATAAAAGATTTGTGCCGGAAGAGCCATAAAACTGTCAAAAATTCCAGATGGAGCAGTTTTTGCAAAAAAAGATACAATAAACAGAATCGGAGCTGTTTCCCCTATTGCACGAGATATTGAAAGAATTATTCCTGTCATAATTCCCGGAGATGCGCTAGGTAAAACATGATGACGCACAGTTTGCCATTTTGTTGAACCTACACCTCTTGCAGCTTCTCTAAAACTATCAGGAACAGATTTAACAGCCTCTTCTGTAGAAACTACAATTATCGGTAGAGCCATTATTGTTAAAATAAGAGACCCTGATAAAAGACTTGGACCAAAATCAAACAATCTAACAAATATTGTAAGACCCATCAAACCAAAAACAATAGATGGTACACCAGCAAGATTTTGTATAATCCTGCGTAAAAACCTTGTATATCTAGTATCTTTTGCAAACTCATTTAAATAAACAGCTGCACCAACTCCCAATGGAGCTGAAAAAAGTAGTGTAAGTCCCATTAAATAAATAGAACCCATTATAACAGGGTAAATTCCAGCTTTTTCAGGATGCCAACTTGGATATGAAGTAAAAAATGTAGCATTAAGTCCTCCAATTCCTTCAGATATTAAATAAACCAATAAAAGTACAAGAAATACAGCAACAAAGATTATACTTCCACCTATTAATGTAACTCCAATGCGCTGTTTCCAATATCTTCTATCTAATGTTAAAGATCTAGGTTTCCAAATTATATTTTTGATATGATGTAAACCATTCAGAATACTTGATAAACCTAATAATACAAATTCGTATATTTTTGAGAAATATCCTATAAGAAATTTTTTCCTTTTTTGTTTTTTACTTTTTACAGTTGTCCCAGTTTTTATTTCAAAAACAACTTTTGATGCAATTAAGTTTATTATATATGTCATTAGGAAAAGTACTAAGCCAACAGCAAATCCCGCTGATACCGCAACACCAGGAGGTATATCTCCAGTTGCAACTTTGGCGATGTATGCACTCATTGTCATAACTTCATCAAATGGATTAAATGTCAGTTTAGCAATACTCCCGGCTGCCAATACCACTACCATTGTTTCACCGATAGCTCTAGCTAAACCAAGTAAAACGGATGCAACTATACCGCTTGATGCTGCTGGCAGTACAACCTTTGTTGATGTCTCCCATTTAGTAGCCCCTAGTGCTAAACTTGTTTCTCTTAAATGATTTGGTACTGCTTTTATTGCATCATCAGAAATACTAATAACGATGGGTAAAATCATAACTGCAATTACAATTATTGCACTTATGGCATTGAAATAGCTTGCACCAAAATTATCTCTAAAAAATGTACTAATAAACATCAAAGCAAAAAAACCATAAACAATAGAGGGTATCCCAGCTAATATCTCAATTATTGGTTTAATAATTGAACGTAATTTTACACTTGTAAATTCTGATAGGAAAAGAGCTGCAGAAATGCCTAGCGGAGTTGCAATGATTAACGCACCACCAGCAATCAATATTGTTCCTGATAGTAGAGGCAATATTCCAAATATTGGATTACTTCCACTAGGGACCCATTTACTACCTGTTAGGAATTCAAGTATGTTTACTAAAGGATTGTTAAAAAATGATAGTGATCCTTCTAGAAGTGTGTATATGATTGCTGCACTAATAATAATGGCCGTACTTGCTGAACAAAAAAGAAGAAAAGTAATGGTTTTCTCAGTTAAATTAAAATGAGATTTGAACGGATTGTCTTCATCAACTCGAAATTTATCTTTAAATTTTCTAAAGATTTTGCTCATGGGTTTCAGGGTCCGTTCTACCTGCTTTATTTCAGTTTTGCTAATTGTGATGAAGCGAGATTTTCATCAACAAGATTTAATCTGACGTAACCAACATCAGGTACGATATCTTGACCATTGTCTCCTAAAATATATTTGAGATACTCATTGATTACATTACCAGATTCTGGTATTCCATCTGTATATATGTGCAATGGTCTAGCCATAGGATAGTCGGCTACGTTTGCTAACGATGGTTCTTCATAATCGGTTCCCTCATCTGCAATCCAAACAGTTTGAAGTAAGCTTGGATTTTCATTGTAATATGCAAATCCAAAGTAACCTATAGCATATTCATTATCTTTTACTGCATTTAATATTACGTTATCATCAGCACTTGGATGATAGACACCATCTCCAGAATTTAACCTTGTATCTGCTTGTTGTCCATCTTTACCCCAATTGGGGATTATCTCTTCAAAGAAAAAATCGTATGTACCGCTTGCTTCATCTGGTGCATAAATCTCTATCAATTGATGTGGAGCATTATCAAGACCTGTTACATCATCCCAATAAACTGCAGAATTGTCATCGGTAAATATTTCATATAATTGATCATAACTTAATTCCGTTGCAAAATCATTATTATTATTTACTACAACTGCTAAAACATCATAAGCTACTATCCACTTTGTTGGAAGTATACCATTACAAGAAGCGCTGGCCGTTCCATCTTCATTTACCAATTCAGCATTACAACCTAATTTCTCATAGTCTAATCCTTTCATCAATCTACTTGCATCTCCAAGATCTGCTTCACCATTCAGTAAAGAGTTTATTCCATGACTAGATCCTCCACCCGAAACAGAAATGTCTGCGCCATCAAATTCTTCTGCCCAAGCAATAGCCAATGGCAGAACTGTACTTGAACCTGTTTGAGTAAGTTTTGGCGTTCCACCTGTTTCACTTTCTATACATCCACTTAAAAACGAGATGCATAGTGTTACGATAATTAATACTCCAATCATCGATCTTCCTAATTTTTTATTTTTGTTAATTTTTACTATATAATCACCGAGCGATGAAAATAGTAGCATGGATATATACTTTCTCTATTTAGACTATATTACAATATATAGACGTCATATATGAATAGAGAACTATAGAAAATATTATTAATAAGTTTATAATAAACAGTTAACTGTAAAAATGGAAATAAGAAGAGTTCAACTCACCGGTGGATCTTCATACGTAATAACTCTACCAAAAGAATGGATTAAATCAGCGAATATAAAGAAAAACGATCCTGTAGGCATATTTATGCAATCAGACGGTTCCCTACTCATTACTCAAAAAATGAATCGAGATCCTGAACAAAGAATGAAAGAATTCAAAGTGGACGATAAAACAAAACAGATCTTTTTTTTAAGAAAACTAATTGGAGCATATATTGCAGGTTATACATCCATTAAAATAACATCAGACAGAAGAATTACACACTCAATAAGAAAGACAGTCAGAGATTTTACTCAAAGAACAATAGGGCAAGAAGTAGTAGAAGAAACCGAAAAATCAGTAACAATCAAAGACATATTTAATCCTGCAGAATTGCCTTTTAATCGTTCAATAAAAAGGATGCACATTATCGTGAAAGGAATGTATGAGGACGCAATGATCGCTGTACAAAAAAATAATAAAATTTTAGCAGAAGATGTAATATCACGAGATAATGATGTAGATAGATTACATTGGTTAACTGCACGTCAGTATAATACCCTTCTAAAAAATATAAGTTTTGCAGAAAAAATGGGAGTAACAATAGAATTGGCAAGTGTCTATTTTCTAATAAGTAGAATCATTGAACGTATTGCAGATCATGTAATTATAATAGCAAATAATATTATTGATACAGGCGACAACATAGTAGAAAAAAGCATTCTTGAAAAACTAAAAAATGCTGGTATTCTCTCATTAGAAATCCTCAATAAAAGTATAGGTTCCTTCTTCAAGAGAAATATAAAAGAAGCAAATGAAAATATCGATGCAGTAATAAAACTTCGATCTCAATGTGAAGAGATAAACAATTTAACATTAAATCTGGATGGAGCAATAGCTATCTCACTTGGATATATATCAGAGAGCACTCGAAGAATTGGGGAATATGCAGAAGATATATCAGAACATGTAATAAATTATCTTATTGATGAAGATAAAAATTCAGATAAACAATCCCAAACAAAGCCTCCATTATTAAAATAAAGAATTTTATTGAATCCGTGGAAAATGATAATTTGCTCAAAAATATAAACTTAAAATTTTATCAATTAGATAAAAGATAAATATTTTTATCATAATCATATAATTTCAATTGATACTACCATTTTTGACCAAAGATTTGAGGAGGTAATAACGTTATCTCCAACAAATGCAACTCTTAACGGACCGATTTCATTATCAGGATCTATTTCTGAATAATACGAACCATCTTCTTTATATGCAAGTAACATAACTGCTGTTTCATTTGATAGTACTTCACCCAATTCATTATAAACATCCACATAACCAAGGGTTTCATTCATCGTGTAATTTAATGTCCATCCATCATCAGAAATAACACTCACATTGTAATTATCAGGAAGATCGGATATTTCATCCAATAAAGATGTAATAGGGACACCTGTATATTCAATTATATCACTTATTACAACAGAATCAGGAAGAAGCTTGGTTTTAATATAACCTCCACTTCCTGAATAGGAGTCTAATGCTTCAATATCCTCAAGAGTATAATTGACTTTATAATCATCGGATATAACAGTTAAGATAACAGGAGATTCCACATCTGGACCATTTGATGTTTCATTATTTTCAATGCATCCAATGGTGAGCGTAATAACCATTAAGAAAACAAGCATATTTGCGAAAAAAAATCGTCTCTTTGTCATGCTGTACACACATTAAAAACTGTTATAAAAATATTTTGAAATAAAACCCAAAAAGAAAAAAAAGAAGGAATTAGTCAGCTCGTGGAAAATAAAATTGGAATCTATGACGTAATTTTCAATGAAATATTTGTTGATTTTTTCATCAAAAAACTACTGAGAGATAAAGAGTCCCTTATAATAATTAGAATATATCAGTATTTTAAGTTTTGACATATCAATTTCTGACAGTATCATAAACCTCATAAATTAAATGGAAAAAAACTAATAGAATTTTAAAAAGAAATAAAAAAAAGTTGGATTGATACCTTATACACTCTCTATTATTTTAAGTGTAAAATCATAGAATTTACAGACAGTACTAACATGAACTTGTTCCTCTGGAGAATGCGGATATTTTATAGTTGGTCCTATAGATATCATATCCATACCAGGGAATTTTTCTCCTATTATTCCACATTCTAATCCAGCGTGTATTGCTTCTACCGTAGGTTCTTCACCATACATATCCATGAAGATCTTTTTGGACAACTTAAGTAGATTCGAATCCAAGTTTGGCTTCCATCCAGGATAAGGAGTTTCCTCAGAGACTGATGCACCTGAAAGATCCGCAATTGCATGTATCCTATCGCGGAAATCCTGTAAGGCCGATGCTATCGAACTCCTTGAACTCAGACCAATTATTGCATTTTTTTCATCAAGAAGTAATGTTGCTAGATTAGTAGAAGTTTCAACAAGACCCGGTATATCATAACTCATTTTATCAACACCATGGGGAAGACCATGTAAAAGATTCAGCAAATTACTCTGAGAATTCTTATCAAGAACTTTATCAGGCTTACCAATGTCTTCTATGTCCATTTTAAAATTCGGATCAATTGGTTTTATCTCAGCCAGTATGTCTTTCTCCTCAGATTTTAAGTCAGATATAAAATTTTTCCTGTCTGCCTTATCAATGGAAACTTTAGCATATGCCTCACGCGGTATTGCATTGTGTTTATCTCCACCTTTGATGTCTGCTAAACAAAAGTCATAGTTTTGTGATGTTTTCCAAAGCATACGTGTCAGCAGTTTTATCGCATTTCCTCTCTGTTCGTGTGCGTCAACACCAGAATGTCCCCCTCTTAACCCTGAAATCTTTACTAAGATGTTTTCCATATCTTTACTATTAGGAATTGTTTTTAAAGGTAGTTTAATTTTTGAATCACCACCACCAGCACATCCAACTGTTATCACACCGAAATCTTCACTATCAATGTTAAGCATTATTTTTCCTGTTAACATATCCGAGTCCAATGCAAATGCACCAGTAAGTCCAGTTTCCTCATCAACAGTGAACAAACCTTCAATAGGTCCATGTTTCAATGTGTTATCTTTCAGTATTGCAAGAGTTGTTGCAACGCCTATTCCATCGTCTGCTCCTAGCGTCGTACCATCAGCTGTGAGGACGTCTCCATTGAGTTTTAACTTAATCGGATCTTTAGTAAAATCATGGTCAACATCGCTATTTTTCTCACAGACCATATCCATATGACTCTGTAAAATAACAGTTGGCTTTCCTTCCATACCAGAGCTTGCAGCTTTTGAAATAACTACGTTACCCGCCTTATCGGTTTTCGATTTTAAACCATATTGTTTTGCAAAATCTAGAAGATATTCTCTAATTTTCCCTTCATGTTTTGAACAACGAGGTATCTGACTGATTTTTTCAAATTCTTTCCATAAAAGTTTCGGTTCTAAATTATCAACTACTGACATACTATATTCCCCTTGATTTAAAAATCGGTAACACAACATCAAATTAAAAGATTTGCCAAAACCTTTGGAAATAATTTATATAACATTTGGCTATTTACAGAGAAATCGGAGGCGATTTACTTATGGATTGGGGAATGAAAAATCGACTATCTAAAATAATCAAGCCAAAAGATGGACGTACCGTTATGCTTGCTGTTGATCATGGGTACTTTATGGGACCTACAACAGGACTTGAAAAACTTGATGAGATGATAAAACCACTACTCCCATATGCTGATGTACTTATGCCTACAAGAGGGGGATTAAGAAATTATGTCCCACCAGATATAGATATTCCGATTTGTTTGAGAGTATCAGGGGGAACTAGCATTCTTAACAAAGAAAATCTACTTCATGAAGGTATCATTGTATCAATGGAGGATGCTATTCGACTAAATGTATCTGCTGTTGCTTTCTCAATACTTGTCGGCCAGCCTTTTGAAAGAGACACAATTCTAGGGTTTACTCAAATAATCGATGAAGCAAATAGATATGGTATTCCTGTTCTTGCTGTAACCGCAGTTGGCAGGGGACTTGGAAAAGATGCTAAATATCTTTCACTTGCTTCGAGAATGGCTGCAGAGCTTGGTGCCAGCATGGTCAAAACATACTATTGTAAAGATTTTGAACGAATTGTTGAAACATGCCCTGTTCCTATAGTCATAGCAGGCGGCAAAAAGATCCCAGAAAGAGATGCACTGCAAATGGCATATGATGCTCTTCAAGCAGGAGCAATTGGAGTTGACATGGGGCGAAATATATTCCAGAGTTCAAGCCCTGTTGGCATGATTAAAGCAGCCAATGCAATTGTCCACAAAAAAGCAACTCCAGATGAGGCTTTCGAAATATTTAATTCAAATAAATAGTGAAGATAATATCGCAGAAAAAAATTTTCAATAGTTTTATATGAAAGTTAGCATTAACCATCTAAAAAAAGAGGTGTTGATATGTTATTAGAGATATTTGTAATTGTGATAATATTTGTAGTAATCTTTGCGTTAATATACTGGGGATTCTACAACAAAATAATTAGAACGGAAAACCGAATAGACAATTCATGGTCTCAGATTGACGTACAGCTCAAGAGAAGAGCTGATTTGATACCTAATCTTATGGAAACAGTCAAGGGATATATGAAGCATGAAAAGGAAGTTCTTGAAAATGTTACCAAAGCACGTTCTGCCATCATGAATGCAAAAACACCACAGGAAAACATTGATGCAGATAACATGCTTACAGGTGCATTGAAATCCTTATTTGCAGTTTCAGAGAACTATCCTGATCTAAAAGCAAATCAGAACTTTTTGAATCTACAGGATGAATTAACTCACACAGAAGATAAAATAGCATACTCAAGACAACATTACAATGATTCAGTATTGGCATACAACAATACCATTGAAACATTCCCTGGAAATTGGTTTGCGAAAAGAATGAATCGTAAAACAAGAGAGATGCTACAAATCCCTGAAGCATCTAAGGAACTACCTAAAGTATCATTCTAAGAAACATAAACTTCTGATACCATGGGCAAAAGAATACTTATAGAGGATCAAATACGAAAGAACAAGCAATTAACAGTATTAATTTGTACATTCATGGCATTAATATTCCTAGGAGTCGTTTTTGCCTTTGGCTACATCTTTTTTAATAACATATATATTGCACTCGCATTTGGCCTTCCAATTGCGATTGTTTATGTGGGAATTACCTATTCATTCTCCGTACAAACTGTTTTATCCGCAGCGAAAGCCCGGCCAGCTGATCCTAGAGTTCGTGAAGAGAAATTATTGATATATAAGGTTGAGGAAATGGCTATTGCTGCAGGACTTCCAAAGCCAAAAGTATATGTACAGGAATCTGAAAACATTAATGCATTTGCAACAGGTAAAAAACCCGAAAAATCGATCATTTGTGTAACAACTGGAGCGCTTTATAAATTAAAAACAGATGAATTAGAGGGCGTAATCGGCCATGAAATGAGTCATATAAAAAATCATGATATTCTTATTGCAACAGTAACAATTGCAGTTGTCGGTACAATTGCTCTAATTTCTGAGATATTGTTCTATTCACTTTTCTGGGGAGGTGCTGGAAGGGGAAGAAAAAATGAAGGCAATGCAATACTTCTTGTCATTGCAATTCTTTTTGTAATATTGGCACCAATTTTTTCTAGACTTACATACCTTATGATATCACGACGAAGAGAATATCTTGCAGATTCTAACGGTGCGTATCTTACAAGAAATCCTGAAGGTCTTGCAAAGGCATTAGAAAAAATCAAAAACGATCATCCACAGGGAAAACCTAAAGGATCGAAGACCGTAGCTCCTTTATACATTGCAAATCCTTTCAAGAGGTCACTTAGGGAATCTATATGGTCCACACACCCTCCGATAGATGAAAGAATTAGAAGATTACGATCGATGTAATTCCCACGGTTTTTTCCATATTTATAATAAAAATTGGTCTGTTTAAAAAACATCTATGACAAAACTTATAATTTTTCTTTCTTCTTCCAAGATTTTTACATGTAATGACAATAAAAAAGTTCAATAATTAATTCAATTTTTGACCATTCTAAAAATATCAAATTAATCACACGTCGGAGATTAAAAAATCATATATATGACTTATTACATTGCTCCTATTGATGAGGATTCATGGGAGGATATCTTCGTTTCTTAAAAGAGGCAGTTCATGTAACAGATTTATCAAGAACAGATTTGGAAATTCTAAAAGCCCTATACCAAGGAAAACATCTATTGATATCAGAAATTCTTGAACGCGTAAAACGCTCAGAGAGACATATTAGAGGACGTTTGAAAATTTTACAGGAAAATGGATTTTTGAAAAAAGATATTGAAGTATTAAATAATAAAAGATTGGCATATAGATATTCTCTGAGATCTGTAGACAAAATTGGCAGAGAAATCCAGATAAAGTTATTAAAAAAAATTGATGCAATAGACAAAATGATTTATGAAGGAGGATAAAATGCCAAGAGTAATACTTACAACTGACAAAACATTGATGTCTGAATACAACAAAAACATATTTCTTGGTTTTGCTGCCTGTGCGCCTAAGGTTATCCCTGATTGGCTTTACGAAAAAGTTTTTTGCCCTCCAGTAGAAGAAGAGAATGGAATTGTTAAATATGGCCATTGCGGACAAAGAAAAATTGAGGCAGCCTTATTGAATAATGGTTTCAGTGAAGAAGATGTTGCAATTGTTCGCAACGATAAATTGGGCAAAGTTATTGATAAAGAAACAAAGGTTTTGTGTATTACAACTCATGATCCATTAGGTTTAGGTCCTGCTTCTACAACATTTAGCGGTTTGGTTGGAAAAGAGTCATTTACAAGCTCTTATTTTAAAAAATTGGTAAGCGATCCTGTGATTAGAAAAAACAATTTAAAGGTAATAGTTGGAGGTTCTGGTGCATGGCAACTTACAGATGAAAGAATAATGGCTAAATTTGGTATTGACAGTGTTGTTGTTGGCGAAGGCGATATAACGGCGGTACGTCTTGTTGAGAAGGCTTTAAACGGAGAGTCGCTACCGCAAATTTCCCGAGGTGAAGTAGTACCATTAGAACAGATCCCTCTTATAAAAAAACCAACATTAAATGGGCTGATTGAAATATGTCGTGGATGTGGGAGGGGTTGTAAATTTTGCAATCCAACAATGTTGAATTTCAGATGTCAACCAATAGATTATATTATGAATGAGGTGAAATTGAATACAGATGCTGGAAACGGCGCCATTCTCCATGCTGAGGACGTATTAAGATATAAAGCAAAAGGATTTTCCCCAGATAAAAAAGAAGTGATGAATCTTTTTACAAATGTCAAAAAACTTACAGATAAAATAGGTATAAGTCACTTTGCACATGCATCTGCTGTATCTAATCCCAGTCTTATAGAAAACTTATCAGAGATACTGAACGTAGGTTCTAAGGAATGCCCTTTTTTTAGTGGGCAAGTAGGAATCGAAACAGGTTCTCCAAGAATGGTTGCTAAATATATGGTGGGCAAAGCAAAACCATTTAAACCAAGCGAATGGCCAGAAATGATAATTGAATCGCATAAATTATTACACGATAACCGCTGGGTTCCTGCTGAAACTTTAATAATGGGTTTACCAGGTGAAGAGCCTGATGATGTAAGACAAACAATAAATTTGATAGAAGATATATCAGAATATAAATCATTGATAGTTCCATTGTACTTTGTGCCGATAGGAAATCTTCAAGGAAAAGGATTCCATAAAACCAAAAATAATTGTCCAGATGATTGGAAACTTCTTGCAATTTCCATACGACATTGTTTTAAATGGGTGAATGAACTTGCAGATGATTCTCTTTCATCTGTTGGTATGAGTAGATTGAAGATTTGGGGAATTCATAGAATAATCAATTATATGAATAGAAAGATTGAACCATATCTTAAGTTGATGGATGAAGGGATAAACCCAATGCAACATAATTTGACATAAATATATTAAATAATTCGCTATAAGTGGAGATGTGTTTTTATATGAAAAAAATGCACGTTGCAATGTATTACAACAATAGTGATATTCGAATAGAAAAAATACCTATACCTGAAATAAATGACAATGAACTACTCGTAAAGGTTCAAGCTAGTGGCATTTGTGGTAGCGATGTTATGGAATGGTATCGCATAAAGAAAGCGCCCATTGTATTAGGCCATGAGATAACTGGAGATGTTGTGCAAGTAGGAAAAAATGTAAAAAAATACAAGGTTGGCGACCGAGTATTTGTCTCTCATCACGTTCCATGTAATACATGTAGATATTGCCTTAACGATCAGCACACTCTTTGTGATACACTTCACTCAACAAATTTTTATCCAGGTGGTTTTGCAGAATATCTTCGAGTTCCCGAAATAAATGTTGACAGAGGTGTATTTATTTTACCAAAAGAAGTGTCCTACGATGAGGGTGTATTTATTGAGCCGTTGGCCTGTGTGGTACGAGGGATGAGAATTGCGGGTATTATGAAACATGGAGCTAGTGTTCTTATAATTGGAAGTGGCATTGCGGGACTATTACATGTAAAGCTTACTCGGTCACTTGGTGCAGGCCGAGTTATTGCAACAGATATTGATGAGTATAGATTAGAAAAAGCAAAAAAACTAGGTGCTGATATGGTCATAAACGCAAGGGAAAATGTCACAGAAAAAGTGAAGAAATTCAATGATGGGCATCTTGCAGATCTTGTTATTTTATGTACAGGTGCAGTTAATGCAGTAAAACAAGCCATAAATTCGGTTGATCGTGGTGGTACACTCCTTTTCTTTGCACCAACTGAACCAGATTTAGAAATACCATTTCCACTGTTTGATTTGTGGAATAAGGGAGTTAAAATGGTTTCAACGTATGCTGGAGCACCAAGGGATATTGCAGAGGCGATTGAACTGATTAAATTAAAAAATATAACAGTAACAGATATGATAAGTCACAAACTTCCGCTTTCTGAAGCAGCCAAAGGATTCAAATTGGTTACCCAAGCACAGGAATCCATAAAAGTTGTTCTCTACCCAAATCGACTACTACATCCTTCTTGAACAAGATAAAAAAAAATCACTCTTTGGGTAAAATAAAATCGAAAAAAAAACAGCACATATTGAATATTAGATACTATGTCCAAAATATTACAATAAGTTTAAATTAAGTTAGAAAAATCTCATTATTATCTTAAAACTTTTTTAAAAGAATATATTACTATCTGTTGTATAAATCCCCTAAAATTACATTTTATAGTTAATTTTTTAAACAAAAATTTTATTTGATTGAACATACTGGTAATGAATAGCAGTTGAATAGGATGATGGATGCAATATATTTCAACATCTGCAATTATTAAACTGAATTATTCTATTTGAATTGAGATAGAATGCAAATAATTGGTGAGTTGAATGACAGATAAGCCAGACATTGTAAAAGAGCTGATGGAAGACGAAAAACTAGGAAAATCAGAATATCATAGAATAAATGAAAAGTCAAAAGTTACTGAAGAATTGCCAGAGGGGACATTTCAGGATTTTTCAGATAAAACAGTTGGGTTTAATGATAATAAATCTATGGTTATAACTATTAATGATTTTGATAAAAACAAGGAAGATGAGATAAGAACTGAAGATAAAAAACTCCTTCAAAATGTATTTGATGCTATAACAGATGGAATTAGCATTCTCGATAAAGATCTCAATATAATTAAAGTCAATCGATATATTAGAAAAATGTATTCAAATGATATTCCTTTAAAGGGGAAAAAATGTTACCAAGTTTATCAACAACGTAACTCTCCTTGCCTTTTTTGCCCCTCAATTAAAGCAATGAAATCTGGAGAAACTCAAACAGCAACTGTTCCATATCATTTCGAAGAAAAACCAGAAGGGTGGCTTAATCTTTCCTCTTTTCCATTGAAAGAAGAAGATGGTACAATTTCAGGTGTAATTGAGTACGTAAAGGATATTACAAAACAAAAGCAAATGGAAAGGGCCTTACAAAAGAGTATGGAACGTGTTGACTTTGGTATGGAGGTTGCTAATGACGGACTGTGGGACTGGAACCTACTAACGAATTTTGTTTTTTTTGATGCCCGTTATTACACATTGGCAGGTTATGAGGTTAATGAATTTCCACATCATCTTGATGAATTTAAGAGGCGAGTTCATAAGGACGATATTGAACAGGTAATGACAGCGGCGGATTTATACATAAAAGGAAAGATAGACAAATTTGACGTAGAATTTCGTTTCGCTCACAAAGATGGTAACTGGATTTGGATTAGAGGAAGAGGAAAAATTTTTGAACGGGACAAGAATGGGAACCCCTTACGTTTCATTGGCACTCATTCAAACATCAGTGAAAGGAAAAAGGCAGAAGAAGAGTTAACGAAGAGTGAACAGCGTTTTAGAGATATTTCAAACAGTATGGCTGATTGGATTTGGGAAGTGGATAAAGATGGAAAATATACCTTTGTATCTAGAAAAGTTAAGAAAGTTCTTGGATATGAATCTACTGAATTTTTTGGTAAAACTCCTTTTGATTTTATGTCTGAAGATGAGGCGAAACGGGTTGGTGAAATATTTAAAGAAATTGCCTCTGCAAAGAAACCAATTGTTGATTTGGAGAACTGGAATATAACTAAAGAGGGGAAAATAATTTGTTTACTAACAAATGGAATACCAATAATAGATGAAAGTGGTAAACTGATTGGTTATCGCGGGGTTGATAAAGACATCACAGATCGTAAGAATACAGAAAAAGAATTGAAAAGAGCAAAGAATCATTTTAAAGCATTGTTTAACAGTATGACTGATCCTGTGGTTATTATCGATTCTAAAGGAAAATTTTTGGAAATGTCTGAAATGGTTAAGGCCGTAACTGGATTTGAAAAAGATGAATTACTTGGAAAGAATTTCTTAAACACAAAACTTCTAACAAGAAAAAGTAGGGCAATTTGCTTGAAGAATTTGATTAAAAGAATGTCTGGAATTGAGGTTGCTCCTTATGAAGTTGAGGTTTGTGTAAAGGATGGCGATAAGCTTCCTTTTGAGATAAATGCCAATAAGATAAAATTCAAGGGAAAAAACGCTGATATGGTTGTGTTTAGAGATATAAGCGATAGGAAAAAAGCAGAGGCTGAAATTCAAAAGTTGGCCTCTGTTGTAAAACATAGTAGTGAACTAGTGAATCTAGCAACGCTTGATGGAAAAATGATATTTTTAAATGAAGCTGGTAGAAATATTCTCGGGATAAATCCCGATGAAGTACACAAACATCATATTTCAGATGTTATTCCAGAAAATCTTCAATTAAAGTTAAAAAATGAAGTAATACCATCTATTCTTAAAAAAGGAAAATGGGGGGGAGAATTACAATATAAAAATTTAAAAACAGGTAAAATAACTGATGTTCAAGCACATACATTTATCATTAAGGATAAATTTTCGAATAAACCATTATATTTCTCAAATATTTCTTTAGATATAACTGACAAGAAAAAAGCAGATGAAAAATTGAAAGATGCATATGACTTGTTACAAAAAATGAATAAAGAACTTGAAGTAAAAGTTAAGGATAGAACTGCTGAAATAGAGAAACTTCTAAAACAAAAAGACGAGTTTATTAATCAGTTAGGTCATGATTTAAAAAATCCATTAAACCCACTTGTAAATCTTCTTCCAATTTTAGAAAAAGAGGAAACGAATCCTAAAAATAAAGAAATTCTAAATATTGTAATTAGAAATGTTGATTACATGAAAAACCTGGTGATGAAGACAATTGACCTTGCGAAATTAAATTCAAACAAAACAAAATTTTCATTTGAAGAAATTGATTTATATAAAGAATTAGAAAAAAATATAATAAAAAATGCTTTTTTGTTTAAAAAAAATAATATTCGAATTATTAACAAATTTAGAGAAAATATTAAAGTAAAAGTTGATAAATTAAGAATTGAAGAGCTTTTTGATAATTTATTCAATAACTCTGTAAAGTATTCAGGTGATTCTGGTAAGATTATACTCGATGCAGTGGAGGATGATCATTTCATAACTATATTTATAAAAGATAATGGTATTGGAATGAATGAAGAGCAAATTAATCATATTTTTGATGAGTTTTACAAAGCTGATGAATCCCGACATGATTTTGATAGCAGTGGTTTAGGTATGCCAATATGCAAGCGAATAGTTGAAAAACATGGTGGAAAAATCTGGGTTGAGAGCGAAGGAATTAACAAGGGAACAACAGTATGTTTCACTCTCCCATTGGTGTAATTGTTTTATGAAAGGAATTAGAAGAAAGTAAAATGATAGTAATTAAAATTTAGTAAAAAATAAGGTGAAATAAATGAAAAAAATAATGGTTGTAGACGATGAAGCAGATCAGATATTAACTGTAAAATATACTTTAGAACAATTTGGTGAGGATTATGATATAATAACTGCTAACAGTGGTCCAGAATGTTTGAAAATATTAGAAACAAATGTACCTGATCTTATATTGTTGGATATTATGATGCCTGAGATGAATGGTTGGGAGGTATTTAACAAAATCAAGGAAAATACTGAATGGGTGGATATACCAATTGTTTTTCTTACCGCTCGTGCAGATAGGACTGCTGAAAATGCTGGTAACTTCTTAGGTGATGCTTATATTGAAAAACCTTTTGAATTCGAAGATTTCAAGCTAAGAATTAAAAAAATTTTAAAAGATTAATTAATTAAAGAACGAAATTAAATTAAAATGTTCCAATTGTAAGTTTGCAGAAAGCCCACACTGGTTTTCATATTTAATCACTATCTTGAAAACAAGTTTTAATAAAAAGCAGGGGAAGGGATTTGAACCCCTGGACATCAAAATCAGTTTAATTTTTCTACTAAAAACTAACAATAATAATCAATATTATTCCCCGTCGGGAAGGGAACCTGAGTAGCTGGCTCTAAAGGTCAGAATGATTGCTCTTTCAGCTTTCAGAAGTTATCATAAGTTTTATATGTAGTAATTATCATGATTGGATAAGAACGTGAATAAAATAAATTATGTTTACTGTAAACATAATATTAAAATCATGTAGCCTGTATACAAAATATTAAATTAAGTTATTATAATACAATATTATAGAAATTTTATAAAGGATAAAATATGAAGAAAAAACTGATATGTATCTATATATGTATGTTGATGATTGCTACGGCTTTATCCGCAGCAAGTTCCACAAGTAAAAACGATGTTAATCAGATATACAGCAAAATCACTATCGAAAGTGAATATGATTGTAGCAATAATGACAAAATTGACGAGGAATATGGAAAAGAACTTTTTCTTAAATGCCCTATAATGATAAACCCACCTGCCCCATTAGATCCCAATGATTCTTCCCCAAAACCTCCCATAAGCGATACACCAGAAGAGTTTAGTTGGAAAGATTTCAATGGCAAAGATTGGACAACGCCAGCTAGACATCAAGGCAACTGTGGAAGCTGTTGGGCCTTTGCCGCAATTGGCGCTCTTGAAAGTATAATAAAAATTAGAGAAAGATGCGCAGAATTA
>Ga0272442_10000534_pt1 | contig 59786 bp, 67 predicted proteins | sample SSMForm2O_FD_200262 | JGI IMG/M metagenome (GOLD analysis project Ga0272442, IMG submission 200262) | Marine sediment archaeal communities from Little Sippewissett salt marsh, Falmouth, MA, United States - SSM-Form-2O | ecosystem: Environmental > Aquatic > Marine > Wetlands > Sediment ...
AACGCCGGGGAAGAGATTTGAACTCTTGAGGTGCAGGGCACCAGTGGCTTTCAAGGCCACCGCCTTTCCGGACTAGACTACCCCGGCCCGGATATAATAATTGGCCGCGGAATTAAAAAAATCTATCCGAATGTGCCCACACAAATTAATATTCGCCGGAATCTGGAAGATGAGTTGCTCGAGCAGGAACTTGTCTTCGCGTGCATGATAACCGGAATCAGTAAGTCCCTGTTTTATATCTCCGAAACCAGCAAGTCAGGAAGAAAAAAGAAATTAATCAGTGTCTCTTTGTCTGCCATACGACAAGAAACGCCATCGCGATGACAGGAAGCAGGAGCCCGAGCGGTGTCTCGGTGGGAGCCGTCGTCGCATCGGTCGTCCCGTCTGTCGCACCCTCGCCGGCCTCGATGCTTGTCGCACCCTCGACATAGAGTGTCACTTGACCGCTCGCAGAGAGACGGTAGGGATAGACCGTGAAATGGATGGTCTGCCCGTCAGTCTCAACGATTGCCTCCTCACCCTCGACCTTTCCCTTCTCGTTTATCTTCTGCCTGGCCCCGGAGAGATCGGTGTATTCGATCACCCAGTCCGTACCCGGCGACGTGTAGACTTTTATGCTGCCTGCTTCCGCTTCCACCACAAATTCTGCAGGATCATCGTTGCTTGATTGTGACGTGGCCGACAGGACGGCAAGTACGGGTGGAGCAGTCGTTGGAACGGTTGTCACCAGTGTTATCTTCTCGTTCACCGTGACCGTCACGGTACCGATGTAGCCTCTCGCATCGGTGAAGCTTATCTCATATGCGCCGACCTCGGTGATTGAGACCTCCTTTGTAAACGAACCGTCCACCAGGGTGGGTATGTATTCCGGACCGGAAACAACCGTATTGTCCGGGCCTATCACCTCGATCTGGACTCCTGCAGTTCCAAGATCCTTAATATAGCCCCTTAAGTCGAGAGTCCCGTCCATCTCCTGGGTCTTCGGTGATCGCATCACAATCTCGTCAGTCCGGTCAATGATCTCGACCACGCGAATCGTCACCGAATCTCCCAGGTACGAATAGCCGCCAATCCCCGGAACCTCAACCTTGTACTGGCCCTTCTCCAGGTCCTTGGTATCGAAGATCACCGAGATGTCCTTGTTTCCCTGGAGTGTAACGGTATGCCGGTCCACCTCTTCGGTCACGTACTCCGAGCGATACAGGACGATATCGACGCTGATTCCTGCAGGAAGGTTGCTTGTTCCGTTCACTACAAGCGGCATACCTCTCTGCACCTTCATCGGGGCATCGATGATGATCTCGTATGCGGCAGCGGATCCTGCCAGCATCATCAGGCATATTGCTGCGAGGAGCAGTGTTCTGATGCCGCATTTTTGTCTGCACGTATTCTTTCGCATTTGTTACTCCCGGAAAAGATCCGAAAAACACCACAAATAGGTGATATTAGGTACAAATTTTCTTGATGCCCATATAATACGTTGTTGGATAGGACCTGCGGGAACCGGCATTCCGGCCCGGTCTTCAAAGCGGTCTCGCACGGGCTGATTTTTACGGCCATTCAAATTTTTAAACACTTGTGCTGTATCTGGAAAGAATATCGTCCCATGCCCCAAGCATTCCCCGGGAGAGCTCTGTATATACCAACAGGACCAACATATCCTTTCAAATATGAACCCAGTCTCTCTCGAAAAACCGCTGGCCTCTTGGAGAGGAAGCGACCGCTACGGCGAAGAGGTCGTATCCACCCTCACCGTCATTCTAAAGACCACGGGATGCAACTGGAATCGCTGCCGCATGTGCAGTTACCGTAATATCCGGTTCAAGGCTGCAGGCGAAGAGGAATCCAATGATCTCATTACAGACCAGCTCAGCTGGGTGAAAGCGAATCATCAGCTGGACAAAGTTGATATGGTGAAGATCTACACGTCGGGATCTTTTTTTGACCCACGCGAAGTCCCACCGGCGGCATTTGAAGAGACCGCACGCCTCTTTTCCGGAAAAGTCGTGATTGCCGAGACCAGGCCGGAATACGTGGACCGCAAACGGGTGGCCGGGTTCATATCCCATCTTGACTCGGGGAGATGGGAGACGCCGCTCTATGTGGCAATAGGCCTCGAGACTACGAATGACTTTATCAGGGAGAAATGCATCGACAAGGGTTTTTCCATGGCTGAATTCACCTCTGCCAAAGAGGAAGCCTCCAGGGGCGGGGCAGGGACAAAGGCATACCTCCTCATGAAACCGCCGTTCCTCACCGAGAGCGAGGCGATCTCAGACATGAAAAGTTCGATCAAAGCGATCGCTGGGACAGTGGACATGATCTCCATGAACCCCTGCACCGTGCAGCGCAACACCGAGGTCGAACGGCTCTGGAAGCAGGGGGCGTATCGTCCGCCCTACCTGTGGAGCGTGCTGGAGGTCCTCCGCGATTCACCGGTATACGTGGGCTGCGACCCTGTAGGCGGAGGGCATGCCCGGGGTCCGCACAACTGCAGGTCCTGCGATTACGAGATCGTAAAAGGTATCCGCGACTACTCGCTCTCTGGTGACCAGGCCCTTCTCGACAGTCTCTTCCATATCGACTGTGACTGCAAAAAAGAATGGGACTCTGTTTTATCGCTTGAAAAACCCTACTGTATGCCCCTTACGCGGTAGATACGATTCCTTCGCAGGCGGAGATTTCAAACCCCTTTTTTAGCGGGAGAAGTTCAGGATATCTATTCTAGATTGCACGAATCTTACGCGCCAGGTTCGATCTCTTCGCAGGCGAGCTCTTTTTCGCTCTGGATTTCGAGCTGCTTTTCCAGCAGCGGGAGGAATGTACCGGCGTCGCTTACAACCCCGATGGCCTGCATGGTTCCACGGTCCATCAGCTTGGTGACCGACGAGGGATTGATATCGACACAGATGGTCTTGACATAAGAGGGAAGGCAGTTACCTACCGCTACCGAATGAAGGAGCGTTGCAATCATCAGGACCATTCCGCATCCCTCGATGTGTTCACGCATCTTGTCCTGGGCCACCATCACGTCCGTGATGACGTCAGGCAGGGGCCCGTCATCCCGTATCGAGCCTGCAAGGACGAAGGGGACGTTGTTCATGATACATTCGTACATGATGCCCCCGGTGACGATTCCGTCCTCGACAGCCTTCCGGATCGAGCCCGCCCGCATGATCTCGCTTATTGCATAGATATGGTGCTTGTGACCGCCGGTAACCGGTTTTCCGGTGCAGATATCCATTCCAAGCGATGTCCCGAAGAGATTGTATTCGATATCATGGGTGGCGAGCGCATTTCCGGCGAAGAGTACATCGATGTATCCCTTCCTGATGATATCAGCCAGTGCACGGTCGGCGCCGGTATGGATTATCGCCGGGCCGCCCACGAGGCCAATCTTCCCGCCGTTCTTCTTGACTTCGAGTATCTCTGTCGCGATTTTGGCAATGATGGTCTCGCTCGGCCTCTCAGGGGATACTGTCCCGTGCATGAACTCGAAGGTCGAGACCTTTCGGGGCCTCTCCGGTGGATCGACCCGCACGCCGTCTTCTCCGACCACGACGAGGTCCCCCTTCTTCAGCTTGGAAAGCGGGATGCACAGGGCTTCTCTTTTTGCAGGGTCTATCGTTACCAGGCAGTCCATCTCGATATGCTGGACAGGGAGCCATGAACCCTGGTATTTCACGAATGTTGGATGGTGGGTGGTCGAATAGAACCCCTTGGGAACGATCTTGTCTCCTTCGGCACGGACCACCTCCGCATCCCTGATCTCGACCAGGTGCGCTCCGAACCGGTGGATCTCCGACAGGATGGCGACCGACTGGGCTTCGCTCTCGGCATTGACCCTGATGCGCGCATAGCTCGGGTCGGTCTTCTTCTTTCCCACATCAAAGACGACGATCTCGAAATTTCCCCCCATATCCATAATCTTGTCGAATACCTTCGTCATGATGCCGGAGTCGATGATGTGTCCCTCGAGCTCCACTTCCCTGGAAACCTGCATAGGTGTAGAGATCGGTGATGATCACATAATATTGTTTCGAGAAAATGAAGACAGATGCGGTCAGATATAAGGCTATTCGGCCAGAATATTCGATGTATTACCAATAAAAGGCGTCGCCTGTCAGCCCTTCAGAAACTGCCTGACGCGGGAGAGTTCCTCCCTTGTATTGATATTGAATGCCAGGCGACGGTCCCTGACCAGGAGCCGCATCTCATCCTGTGGTTCTGATATATTGGAGCCGTTGAGTATGTTGATGCCTGCCGGACACGCTTCGGTGCCGTCCACTTCCTCAATATATGAAGCCCGGCACCCGTTGCTGTCATAAAAGGAGAGAGGTACCCAGACCGAGCAGGCGTCTTTGCCTGACTCAAGATACCTCTCCCTGATCGTGGTGACAGTTTCGGGCCGGATACAGGGGATATCTGAGACGCAGGTAAAGACCGGTCCTGTCTCCCCGAGAGCCTCCACAGTCTCGACGATGTCCTCAACATATCCCGTTCCTGCAGCGGCATAATGGAGGATATCATGAGCCCGGCACCAGTTCTGGGTGAAAGGCGTCCGGGGAGAGATGACAACGACTACCTCGCACCCGGCCTTCTCGAATGCATTGATGATCCGTCCGATCATGGGAACGCCATTCACCATCACAAGCGGTTTTTCACCAAGTGATAACCTGCTACCGGATCCCCCGGCAAGAATCAATGCACGCACGTCGAAAACGCCTCGACCAGTCTCTCGTTTTCATCATGTGTCCTTACCGCCACCCGTATACAGGTGGGAAGACCGAACGAGTGGCAGTCCCGAACCAGGATATTTTTCGTTTCAAATCTGGAGCATATCTCGCCTACATCGCGGCCGAGATCGAGAAGCAGGAAATTGACCGAGGACGGAAAGATCCTGGTGCAATACGCAGACAGTGCATCGCTGAGCCACTCCCTCTCCTTTTTGATATATGACCGGGATGCTTCGAGATCGGCATAATGGTGGAATGCCTCGAATGCTATCTCCTCTGCAAACGAGTTCACCGTCCAGGGAGGACGCATGGCCTCCATCCTCTCGATCAGATCGGGGTTTCCGAAACCATAGCCGAAGCGTATTCCCGGGACCGAGAAACTCTTCGTAAGAGACCTCATCACGAAGAGATGGGGGTCCTGGTTCTCCACCATGCTCTGTGCAGGATCGGAGAGCTCTATGAATGCCTCATCCAAAAACAGGAGGCAGTCATTCCGGCGGCACTCCCGCACGCGGACCTCCAGAAATTCCCTCGAAAGTATCTCGCCGGTCGGGTTGTTTGGGTTGCAGAGGAAAGATACTGTCGCATCGCACTCTTTCTGGGTTATCTCCGCACCGGCCAGGGTCGCAGAGAATTCATACTCGCCAAACGTCGGCTGGTGGATATATGCCAGGTCGCCTTCAGACAGAATCGACGCGCAAAAGACACGGATTATCTCAACAGATCCGTTGCCCACGGTTATCTCCTCGGGTTTACGATGGAATAAGCGGGCTATTTCAGATTTCAGGGCATAATAACTGTCGTCCGGGTAATATCCTAGGCTCTCCGGCTCAAAGTTCATCGAGAGTTTCGGGGGGTGTGGATTTAAGTTTGCGCTGAAATCCAGTATACCTGAATGTCCCTCTTCCCTGATTCTTTTCACTTTTCCGCCGTGTATTACCTTTTTCATACTATAACGGCTCAATTATCCGTCCTCTTTTTTCTTATTCAATAGTTGTCCGGGCTTTCATAAATAACCGCACATTTTCCCGGCCGTTCCGGGAAAAAGTATATATAGAATAATGTTTAAGTAGGATTCATCTGATTAAGTCAGACGGAAAGTTGCTCTATGACAGACAAATGTCTGACAATTGTCTGACATATGTCTTATTTCAGGGGACAGAAATGAAACGGATAACACTCAGATTACCAGACCAGCAGATCGAACTTCTCGAGCAGATGGTGGAAGCGGGGGAGTTTCCTACTATCTCCGAGGCAGTCCGTGACGCGGTCCGTCAACTCATAGAAAAACGAGCAGGTCGTGTCCTGAAAGAGAGTGACCAGGTTTCATTCAAGGTTTAGGAGGGTTAAACCATGCAGAGTATTATCAATGAAGCGTTGAAAAACGCAGAAATTGAAAAGGAAATGAAGAATTCATCGAGCATGCTTGATGATGACTTCATCGGCCAGCCCCGCATCGTAATCATCGGATGCGGAGGAGCCGGGAACAACACCGTCAACCGGCTGCACCACATGGGTGTGTCCGGTGCAGAGACCATCGCCATCAACACCGACAAACAGCACCTGGACATGATCCAGGCCGACAAGAGGGTTCTTGTCGGAAAATCCCTGACAAAGGGCCTCGGTGCCGGCGGTTATCCCGACGTGGGAAAGAGAGCGGCCGAGATGGCCAGACCGACGCTGGAGGCCCTTCTCGAGTCTGCCGACCTCTGTTTTATCACCGCAGGAATGGGTGGTGGAACAGGTACCGGCACAGCCCCTGTCGTGGCCCAGATCGCCAGGGAGCAGGGAGCTATCGTCGTCGGTATGGTCAGCTATCCCTTCCAGGTGGAGAAAGCCCGCCTCATCCGGGCCGAAGAGGGACTTGAATCACTGGCCCAGGCCGCAGATTCGGTAATCGTCCTCGACAACAACAGGCTCAAAAATTTTGTGCCCAACCTCCCGCTCGGACAGGCATTCTCAGTGATGGATCAGCTGATCGGTGAGACGGTCAAGGGAATCAGTGAGACCATAACGGAGCCTTCACTGATCAATATTGACTACGCCGACGTCAGGGCGATCATGAGCAAGGGAGGGGTAGCCGTTATGCTTGTCGGTGAGAGCAAACAGCAGAACAAGGCAGAGAGCGTTGTCCGCGAATGCTTAAGCAACCCAATGCTCGATATCGATTATCGCGGCGCAACCGGCGGCCTGATCCACATCACCGGCGGAAGCGACCTGACACTGCAGGACGCCGAAGAGATCGCCACTTCCCTGACCTACGAACTTGACCCCCAGGCCGATGTCATCTGGGGCGCCCGGGTTCGCAATGAGATGGAGGGTAAGGTGCGCGTCATGGCCATCATGACGGGTGTCCAGAGTGGAAAGATACTGGGGACAAGATCTTCCTACAAATCGGTCCTCGAAGAGATCGAGATCAAGAAGGAGAACCCCAGGACCCCGCAACTTCCAAAAAACAGGAAGGCGCGTGAATTTACAAGCGGAGGAAATTTACTGGAATGGGTAGGATAAAGTAAGTCATTGCGATTTCGCACACACCTTGATTCACAACTGCGTCGGTAAAATTGCCACCATTAATTTGCCGATACACAAACGACATAAAATCAGGTTTAGCCGCCTGATTTTCTTTTTTTCCAAATCTCCCGAAATCATTAATAGGATCCATGACTTCTACATAATAGAAAATCTTTGGAATATCCCTCACGAAAGGAGTGCTGGAGTGAAGGGCGCCAGGCACCCCAAGATTTTCTGCACCCTTCTGGTATCGGGAGTTGAACAAAATGAATAGACAGATGAACAAGGGCCAAAGCAACCAGAAATCCGGCATATCAGCTGGTGACCGGCAATTCTCTTCATTGCATGGACTGATTTTAGCTGTTCCGGGCAGTGTTACCAGGCTTAATTTTAGTCCAATTCATACTGTTAAAAATTCATTCTCCAATTCCTTTCTACCGGGATATCCGACCCGACCCTGTCGAGGATGGTAATGCATGTTGAACGAACTGATTGAAAAACGAAAAAAGATTCTTGCCGAGTCTGAACAGCATAAAAACCACAGAAACGAGTTGAATGCACTCGCCAGTTCCCACGCACGAGAGAGGAACACGTTGAACAACCAGACCCGCGAGTACGTTGAAGAGGCCCAGAAAAACAAGGAACTCCGAGACCACTACAACAACGAGGTCCAGAGTCTCAAGGATCAGCGAAACGAGATAAACGAGAAGGCCAACGCTCTCTTTGAAGAGATAGAGGCATTCAAGAAAGATCATGGCGGAATCAAGAACCGTGGCATAAAGGAGATACAGAAACAGATCGATCACCTTGAATTCCGCCAGCAGACCGAGGTCATCAGCACCGACAAAGAACGGGAATTGATCGAAAAGATCAAGCAGATGAAGGAGGCGATGAAGGAGCAGGAAGCCGAACTTGAGCAGAACAAGGAGATCAAGGCCAAGATAAACGATGCCCGCGATCTCCGCAAAGAGGCGTCCGAACTCCATGCAAAGGTCACCGAGATGGCCGAGCTGGCCCAGAAGCACCATGACCTGATGGTTGAATTCTATCGAAAAGCTGACAAATCGCGGGAAGAAGCCGACAATGCCCACAAGAATTTTGTCGAAGCACAGGAATCAGCCGATGCCGAACATAAGTATTTCATTGCCTGCCAGAAGGAACTGAGGGATTATGACAAGGTAATTTCCGGCCTTCGCAAGAAGACCAAGAAGACCAAGGTCACCAAGGAACAGAAGGCAGTGCGCAAGGAAGCCGAACATCTCTTCAAGATGTTCCGTGCGGGAGAGAAGCTGACCACTGATGACATCCTGCTTCTCCAGCGCTCAAAACTCATATAACATTACTTTTTTACTCCCCAAACAAAGTAACGATTTAATAGATTGATCACGATTTCTATTGTGATGCAGAAGGGGCGGACGCTTGTCCTGAGTGTCGATCGTGACGATGATATAGGTTTCAAGGCGAAGATAGAGAGTCCCATCATCGGACGGGAGTCATGCCTCGCCGCCGCCAACAGTCTCGGTCTTGCCGATCCAGAAGACTCCGACCTGAATGCGATCTTTCAGGCCGTTCAGATCTATGATGAACTGAAAGAGAAAGACGAGGACGTGGAGGTCGCGATCGTGACCGGCAATCATATGCATATGATCGAAGGTGACAGGAAGATTGCATCCTCCCTCGAGCGAGTCGTCATGGAGACAGGATCATCCAGCTGTATCGTGGTAACAGACGGTGCAGAGGATGAATTCGTGATTCCCATCGTCCAGTCCAAAATCCCTGTCTCGAGTATCAGGAGAGTGGTTGTAAACCAGATCCCGAACCTCGAGGGGACTTATTACATAATAAAGAAACTCCTCAATGATCCCAAGGTTGCACGCCTGTTTCTAGCCCCGCTCGGTCTTGCCATGATGCTCTGGGCTGTCGCCTACCTCCTGGACAGGCCCCAGATCGCGACGATAGTGGTCGTCGGAGGCATAGGGATATACCTGTTGTACCGTGGGCTCGGGATCGATGAGCTCTTCGAAGGATTCGCAAATGCCTTGCGAACATCGCTTCGCAGGGCAAAGTTTTCCTTCGTCACCTATATCGCGGGAGTTCTCCTGGTGATTATCGGGATTGTCATGGGTCTCATGAATGTCCTGATATATTATGCCGAAGTGGGAGTACTCATCTATTTACTTATCTTCGTCTTCGGAGCCGTGCTATGGCTCGCCCTGGCGGGTGTCGTCTCATCAGTCGGGATAATAATCGACAGCTACTTCTATGACCGCCAGAACCTTGCCAAGGTGGTGGCATTCCCATTCTTTATAGGGGCAATCGGGCTCATCACGTACGGGGCAAGTATTTATGCGATTACTGCGAGCAATATACCTGAATTTCCATATACCGCAGATACTGCCCTGCAATACATACTCATCGGCACGATCGGCGGACTTGTCTGTGCCTTTGCGGGAATCGGGATCCAGTATATGGTCCAGAAATACCTTGCATCCCTCCGGAAGGCCGAAATCCCGGATACGGCCTGAAAGATACTATGATAATCTGAACCGTGAAGTCAGAAACATAAACGGCGGTTTTCTTACTAATAAAAACTCTTCATCGACCATATGCGACGGGGAAAATGCCATATACTGCATTAATAAAAAAAATCGGGTTTAATTGCTGTATGAGGCACTCCAGGGAGAGTATCCAAAAATTCAGAAAGCCTGCCTGAAATTTCCTGGAGAAAAGGATCAGTTGTCGAAATAACCCATTCCGTTCGTGATCTCACTTGTGGAAGAGAATTCCTTCGAAGTCTGCGGTGTGATTATCCGCAGTGTGGGAATAATGACATTGAACTCGTGGTCCGGGAACCAGTATATCCCCCTGCCATAATTGTACGAGACATCCTCCACGACCAGTTCGGCACTCTCCATATCGAGACGGGTCACTTTCGCATCTTCGTAATTTACTATCTTTAAAATCTTATTCTTGAGATCCTGCTTTCCAAGCAACAATACAATGACCCTGGTCGGCTCGTCAAGTGAATATTCCAGATTGATATTGGCCTGGTCCTTATCGAGTGTTATATCCATATTTTCCACTTGTACGTAGCCGTATTTCTCATCATCCACCGCGGCGCCAGGCATAGCCAGTGCTGCGAGAACAATCAAAAATACAGCTATAGCTGTGCCTCTCATCCATTATACTATGAGATATCGCGTTTTATATCCTTTATGGTGGGGGAAGAATCAGAAACAGAGGCTCAAACTCTGTCAGATCTTAATAATCACGCGAATATATAACTTTTTGAAGTGCCGGTGGAAGATAAAAAAAATAAAAAAATACTGTCTTTTTACCGTCTTGTATTCGTCACTGATTTGTGAGTACTATCTCTATACTGGATACATTGGTCTTACCGCTGTCCGTGTCGATGATCTCGGTTGCAGTTACAATCTCTTTCTTGGCTACGCCTTCCAGGAAACGGTTGAGCGCTATTTCAGCCGTATCCACCGCCCTGGATATTGCCTTGCCTCGTGCCTTGATCGCGACTTCCTCTGCTCCGTTATTGAACTGGGTCACTACTGCGAGAACATAGTTCATAACCGGTTTGTTGCCCACGAATACTGTGTTATCCTTCAACATACTCTAATCGCCTTTTAGAGGTATTTTCTGCTGTGAATGAGTTCTGCGTTTAACACTGATGCTCCGGCCGCTCCCCGGATGGTGTTATGTCCCATTGCGACGTAACGGATACCCTCCCGGAGCCTGCCTACCGAGACAGTCATCCCGTTTCCACGCATCCTGTCCAGTCTTGGCTGTGGCCGGTCCTGGTCTTTCATGTACTCCACGGAGACCGGGGGCTGGGTTGGAAGATCCCTGATCTGGGGTGAATAATTCATAAATGCCTCTCTGATTGTCTCAACCGTCTCCCTGATATCGAGCCACAGGGACATGGTGTGCCCATCCAGCACAGGGACCCGGTGGCAGCAGGCACTGACAGAAAAGGATGCAGGACGAATCGAATCGCCATCCAGCGACCCCATGATCTTCTGGGTCTCCCGCTCCATCTTTTCCTCCTCGGAGCCGATATAAGGGACGACATTGTCAAAGATACTCATCGCAGGAATCCCTGCAAACCCTGCACCTGATATGGCCTGCAGGGTGGCCACCCTGACATCGGAGAATGAAAACTTACTGATGGGTGCAAACGACATGCACATCACGATGGTGGAGCAGTTCGGATTGGTCACGATAAAACCGTCACGCCCCTTATCCCTCTGGACATCGATGAGTCCGAGGTGATCGGGATTGAGTTCGGGTATCACCAGTGGGACCTGTGGCTCCATTCTGTGCGTAGCGGCATTGCTGCAGACCCCGATACCGGCATCTGCGCATTCAGTTTCTATCCTTCCTGCAATCTCTGCCGGAAGGGCTGAAAAAACCAGATCTACATCTCTCAGGCTCTCGACATCGGTCCTGCTGACCGTGATATTCCCTGCATTTTTGGGAAACGGAACGTCAAGTCGCCAGTTTACGACCTCACCATAGAGTTTCCCCGCACTTCGGTCCGAGGCAGTCAGCGTTTTCAAATGAAACCAGGGATGTTCTGCCAGGAGCTGGACAAACCGCTGACCAACAGCTCCTGTTGCACCAAGCACTCCGACATTGATCATGGATGAAAAATATTATCACGCCGGAGTAATTAAATCGTTTGTTTTATTGTTCCAGCGTTATTGCCTCTGAAGGACATACATCCACGCATGAACCGCAGTCCACACAGAGGTCAGGATCGACATGAGCCTTTTCGTTTACCATGGTGATTGCCGCTGCCGGGCACTCATCAACACACGTTTCACAGCCAGTACACTTCTCTTCATCAACGATTGCTGTCATTTTCACACTTCACCTAATTTTTGCAACAGAAAAAAGAAATATGTTTCTATATTGCCATTTATGGGCGTACCTTCTTCAGCTCCAAAACATCGCTCATGCCATAGATACCCGGTCTCTTTCCGACCACCCAACGGGCGGCCTTCAATGCCCCCTGTGCAAATACCGACCGGTCGTATGCCCTGTGGGAGAGTTTTATGGTCTCGAAATTTCCGGAGAAGAGCACCGCATGATCACCCACGATATCTCCACCGCGGATCACATGTACACCGATCTCCTTGCCCCGTTCCATCATACCCTCCCTGCCGAACATCTTCTCCCTCTCGCCGACCTCCTCGTCGAGGATCTGGAGAATCGTCCTCGCGGTTCCGCTGGGAGCGTCTTTCTTGTACCGATGGTGGGCCTCGATAACCTCGATATCGTACTCATCGAGCATCTGTGCAGCCTGCCGGACAAGCTGCCAGAATATATTGACCCCGATACTGAAATTGCTGGATATGACCGCAGGGACATTCCCTACGATGGCTCGCTCTATCTCGGCCCTCTGGTCTGCAGAAAAACCGGTTGTTCCCATGACCAGCGCCGCTTTATGGGCTGCCGCAGCCTTTGCATTCGAGACTGCGGCATTGGCCGTGGTGAAGTCGATGATCACGTCGGGTTGGGCTTTGCCCAGATATTCATCAATCTGTCCGGCTTCTGCAACCTCTGTTCCATACAGGGAACCGGCCTTTACGTCGATTCCGCCGACGAGTTCCAGGTCGGGAGACTCGTTCACCATACGGCCCACTGTAGAACCCATGCGGCCCAGTGCACCGCAGACCGCTACTTTAATCATACGAATCAAGAACCTCTTTCAGTAATTGTGTCTTCTTGGCGTCCAGCTCGTCCAGCGGCAGCCGGACGGGACCCGCGGCCATGCCGCGAAGCTCTACTGCTTTCTTCACGGGTATCGGGTTGGTGTCGATGAACATCGCCCGGAACAGTGGGGAGAGCTCGTAATGGATGTCAAGGGCCATCTCGAGGTCGCCTTCGCAGAAGTACTCGAACATCGAGACCATCCTGCCCGGCTCCACGTTCGCTACCACCGAGATGACGCCGGCACCACCGATGGCGAGCATCGGCAATGTGATGGCATCGTCTCCTGATATGACCAGGAAGTCCTCGTCGAGCGTACCTTCTATGATCTGCGAGACCTGGCTGATATTCCCGCTTGCCTCCTTGATCCCGACAATATTGGGATGGGATGCAAGCTCTATGACCATCTCGGGTAAAAGATTCTGGCCCGTCCGGCCGGGAACATTGTACATGACCACAGGGATATCCAGGTCGGCCAGAGTCGTGTAGTGCTTAACGAGGCCCGAACGGTTCGGCTTGTTATAATACGGACTGATGACGAGCACCCCGTCCGCACCGATATCCTTCGCATTCTTGGTCAGAGCGATCGCTTCGGCGGTATTGTTTGATCCTGTACCTGCAAGAACGGGGATTCGTCCGTCGACGACGTCGATCGTCTCGGATATCACCCTTTCATGCTCTTCGAATGATAGTGTCGCTGATTCTCCTGTCGAACCGCAGGGCACAATACCATGAACACCCTGGTCGATCAGGAACTCGATATTTGACCGGAGACCCTCCAGGTCAACGTCCATTGCTGAATTTCTTCTAAAAGGAGTAATAATTGCGGGAAGAACACCCTCGAACATACACTAGGTCTATGAGTGTCTTCCGGTATTTATTTTTCTTGTGATGAAACCGGCGACCCGGTTGCGTACTCTCTTGCTGTCAATAGTCGTGACTTCTGCTACGATCTGTTTGTTCTCATCGAAATCGTTGGTGAAACGGTTTCCGTAAGACGAAAGCAGCTCGATGCCGATCGCCTTGATATAGGTTGGTTTTATTCCCATGTATCCCATTCCTCGATTTATTCTTTTATTATGCGTGCTGATAGCTTAATAATATTATTTACGACGACCCTCGGATCCTCCCCGAGGATACGGATCATCGGTTCCTTACCCATTCCTCCGCGGTCAAATATCACGTCGGGAACTCCTGATTTGCAGCACGATGCGACACCCCAGTCCATCGTCCGTATTCCGGGAGGTTCCTTTGTCCTGTCAAATGAACATACCTCAAGGAGCATATCTTCAAGCAGGGAGACGTTCTCCGGACTGTACCTGATATTTGCGGCAGTCCTGACGACGGGATCGAATTTCATGGCAGTGAGAATGATACGGGCCACGTGATCGCTCGCCCCGAAGGTGACATTCCCGACGGCGTGCGCCTTTCCTGCCAGGCGGACGATCCTCCCCTCAACAGCTGCCACGTCATCGGGCGTCCTCGCCTTCGGAAGCGCATATGCGATGTTTGTACCGACCTCGGGAATGAGTTCCGCACTCATCAATTCTTCGAGACGGCTCACCTCATCCTTCAGGACTGCAATCAGTTCTTCCCGGTCTTTCCCGCTCATTATGAATACCGTATGCCGCACGCTGACATAAATGCCTTGCCGGCGGCTTGACACCAGGGCACGGGCACAAAGGAAAAAGATACAGATATAGGGAATCAGCGAAAAAATACTAGACCATGGACGCACGGCTCATGGACATAATCTCTGCGTTGGCGAGTTTTATCGTATTCATCGCACTGCTTATCATCCTGCCGGGATTAATGGACCCCGGTATTGCATACATAATCGCGATCGTCGCCTTTATTGCGGTGATAAGCGGAGCGGGATATATGATTAATAAGAAGATCAAGTAGCGGTAATCGTCTCTCTTTTTTTCCTGATACGGTAGTAACTGAGCGGATGATTCACTTTCTCGCATATGCTGTCTTTTTTGACACAGAGGCTGTTGGTTCTCATCGCCGCACATGACGGCGCAGTATACTCTGTTCCGCCCCTTCCCGATATGTGCTCCACCTGGTACTGTGTCTTCTGGATGTCGAAATCAGGCGCCCTGCAGTAGAGTTCGATGATCTGCGTACTATCCATCCCGATATTATGGAGAAACGCCGTCAGGGCGAAACGGCCTGTATGAGGTATATTCTTTCCTTCCGTAAGCGCTGCGATAAGTGCCTGTATACAGGGAGGAAAACAGTCCTCTTCCACCGTTCCGAACTGTTCCAGCAGGTGTGTCTGATAAATACCCGATATCTTCTCTGTATAAGGTGAAAGGAGACCGCATATCTGTTCAGGTACCGGCAACGGCAGCTGGGATGAGATCAGGACGCGAATCGCCTCCCTGATCATCTCGTCCATCTCCAGGGATCCGACATGGACATATCCCTCTGCCACATCCCGGTTTACAAGTCTCCAGCGCTCATCTTTCAGGCGGCTCACGATCTCAACGTACCTCGTGACAGGGATGGCCGTCCCGGACACTACGACACCAACACTCGATGCGATAAAAGCTTTCTTGGACTCTTCCTCGTCGATCAAATACCGGTATGCCCTGTTCGCCTCGTATCGGGAAAGCCGCTCCATCACGTTCCGTTCTCCCGTGCAGCTGACAAGGACTCTGGCAAGGGCGTAGCCCGAGACAGACATCTTAACTCCGAAACTGTCCGAAGGTACCGGAGCCGCCACCTTATCAGCTGTATTTTCCGCAGATCCCAGTGCCCCCTCGATTCGTTCCATTGCATATTTGAGGGCCACCTTTCCGGGATTCGAGCATATGAACTGTTCCACTCCCTGTGAATAACCCGCAATAAATTGCTGTGATTCTTTTAAAAAAGGGTATTTTGCAAAGTCTTTCAGTTCCAGGGAGACCCTCATTCAGTCTGCCTCAATGCGGGGTGCAAGCAGATACTCCACGTGTCCGTTTCCACCGGCAATATAGAAAGAGAACTTGGCCGGATGGTCGATCCCAAGCGATACCTCCACTTCCTCGGCCTTGTTCATGACCTTTCCCATGTCTTTTAAGTAATCGAGGGAGAAGAGCGACCGTGCCTCCGAGCCGTTGATATAGTTCACCTCGTTCTTCCCGAATTCCCTTCTGATGTGATCCGTGTCGCCTTCGGCAGCCATGTAGAAGAGCTGGTTTGCAGGATCGATTCCAAGAGCTATCTTGTCAGAGACTACCGATGCGGCTTTTATTGCATTATTGAGATCACTCCCGGACAGGACGACCTTCCCGGGAAGATCGATGTTCGGAGGATTCGGATCCTTCCGTATGGTATTCGGGTCCAGAAGGGTGATTGAATACCGGTATCCTTCAAAACTCACTTTCAGTTTATGCCCTTCGTCGGGCAGCTCGAGGATGATGAGATCGTCTTTTCCCATCATTCCAAAGATATTCTTCATCTTGGCAATATCCATGCCGAGCTCGTTCTTTGTCGATTCAAAGGATTCAAAAGCTTCCTTCTTGAGGGATAGGGAGATCATCGCGACATTTGCGGTGTCCACTGCCCGGGTGCTTATGCCTATCTCGTCGGTATGCAGACGGCACTCGGTCACCAGCGCCGATATCGCATCGATGGATTCCTTGAGAATATCTGCATCTATCGTTGCTTTTAACATCATTCACCCCGTATATATTGTAATATTAACTACACCACCATATTTTTAATGATATCTGATTTCATCACGTAATCCGGACGACTGGTGTTGGGGCAGGAGATATGGGTTCGCAGTGGACTAAAGACCGGAATTATATGCGGGCGATGCGCGAGGGGTACCGTTCCAGGGCCGCCTACAAGCTGCTGGAGATACAGGAACGCCACCATATCATGCGTGATACTGACAACGTGGTGGACCTGGGTGCAGCACCGGGAAGCTGGCTCCAGGTGGCGAGGCAATCAACGAATGGTAAAGTTATGGGAATCGACTTAAATCCCATACTCCCGATCGAGGGGGTGACGACCCTTGTCGGCGACTTTTCCAGGGACGATACAAGAGAAAAGGCCGAAAGCATTCTCGGCCAGGTCAATATCGTCCTCTCTGATGCAAGCCCGAAACTCTCCGGACACCGGAGCTATGACCAGGCCAGGGCAATCGGTCTCGGTGAGGAGGCGCTCGCGTTTGCCTGCCGCGTCTTAAAACCAGGTGGAAATTTCGTGGTAAAATCGTTCCAGGGAGAGGATTTTCATATCCTTCTAAGGGAAGTCAGGAAATATTTCCTCTCCGTAAAGACGTTCAAGACTAGGGCGTCACGCAAAGGAAGTTCGGAGATCTACATCATTGCAAAAAACTTCACAGGCTGCCAGTATGATTCTGAAGGATCCCTATAACCGGCCGGTAACAAATATCCGGATCAGCCTCACCCCGGCATGTAACTTAAACTGCATTTACTGCCATTCTGAAGGTGAAGATTCGCCCCGCTACCGCATGAGCGCGGCTGAGATCGCAGAGATCTTAAAAATTGCCGCAGAATTCTCGATTAGAAGCGTGAAATTTACCGGGGGGGAACCACTCCTGCGTTCCGACCTCCTGGAGATAATCCGGTCGGTTCCACCCGGAATGGAAAGTTCGCTGACGACCAATGGAGTCCTCCTGGCAGGAATGGCTGCAGATCTCAAATCAGCAGGGCTCTCAAGGGTCAATGTCAGCCTCGACAGTCTCAACCGGGACACCTACAAGTATATAACCGGTCATGACCGTCTTTCTGACGTCATATCGGGGATAGAGGCAGCCCTTGTTGCAGGACTGACCCCCGTCAAGATCAATATGGTCGTCCTTCGCGGGATAAATGAGAACGAGATCGATGACCTTATCGACTTCGTGAAAGGGAACCGTGATCTCGTCCTCCAGCTCATCGAGCTGATGGATATGGGCGGATGCGTTTACCACAGCCAGTTGAATGGTGTTGAAGAGAGATTATCCGAGAACTCAAAACAGATCCTCACACGGAGAATGCACCACCGGAAGAAATACTGCATGGATGGAGCAGAGGTAGAGGTGGTAAGACCACTGCATAACACCGAGTTCTGCGCATTCTGCAACAGGCTTCGGGTCACCTCTGATGGCATGTTAAAACCCTGCCTTCTCCGGACCGACAACCATGTCGATATCCGCGGTGCATCCGGACAGGAACTCCGGGATCTCTTTGTCGAGGCCGTCCGACGGCGTGAACCTTTCTACAAGTGAGATTTCCCCTCCCTGAAACAGGTTTCTTGCTGTACGTTTGCAAATTTATATCCCTGTATGGGGCGAATGGTAAAACATGGCTTCAGACCAGGAATACATCCATGTTCTGGAACACATGTACGAGAAATCACTGATCCTGCAGGACGAGACCATGTGGCATCCTGTACTTGCCTTTTATTACATGGATGCACTCGCCCACCTCGATTATACTGTCGGTCTCATGGCCTATCATTACAAATCCCCGCGGGTGATGATGACCAGCGAATATCTCAGGTGCAGGGTTGACCAGGCGAAACTGGGTGATCGTCCAAAGTTCCCTGCTTTCATTAACTGGCTGCGAAACGAGCATCCCGAACGCTTCGAAGCGCTCCCAGCTCTCTGGAGACAGATATATGATACTGAAGACGAAGCGATGTATTTGAGTTTCCGTATCGTGCTGGAACGGGACAGCAAGAGTCCCATCCGTCCCCATGTCTTCAGGTTACTCATCGATGAGTTTTTCAAGCCGGAGTTCTTAAAAACGCTATATAGCGACGCCTCGCTTGCCGGTCTCTTTGAGGAATTCAGGCTAAAGGCTTAAAAAAACCTACCATATGAACGTCGTCGAGATCTGCTCAGACCTGGTCTCCATCAAGAGCGAGAACCCGCCGGGGGATACCAGTGATGTCATCGAATATATAAGAGGCTTCACAGAAGCTATCGGTATTTCGACCAGAATAACAAGCAGCAGGGACGGACGTGCAAACCTGGTAAGTACCGAACCCACAAACCCGCTTCTCCTCTGCGGCCATGTTGACGTCGTCCCGGCCTTGAAGGATGGGTGGTCTGTCGATCCCTACTCAGGAGACGTACGCGAAGGCTTCGTCTGGGGACGGGGCTCCACGGACATGAAGGGCGGCTGCGCATCGATCCTGTGGACATGCAAAACAATCGTCGATTCAGGAGTTGATCTGCCCTGTGACCTGGCGTTCGTCTGTGACGAAGAGACAAGTGGGACGTTCGGCATCAGGCATCTCCTGGCAAAAGAGATGCTCTCTCCCTGCGACTGCCTCATCGCCGAGCCCACCCCTGCACTCCACCCGAATATCGGTCAGAAGGGCCTGATGCGTATCAATTTTGAATTCAAAGGTCAACCGGGGCATAGTTCTCTTTATCCGCTCAAAGGGGTTTCTGCCATTATGGAGGCCTACGGCCTGCTCGAACACCTGCAGAAGATCCATTCGAGGGATTATGACCCCGGCGGGGAATTGTCCTCAATAATCGAGGAATCATCACGGGTACTTGAAGAAGAGGTCGGGCTGACGGACGGGGAACGTGTCCTCAGACGCGTGATGTTCAACCCGGGAAGGATAGAGGGGGGAGAGAAGGCCAATATCGTCGCCCAGTCCTGTAATCTTGAACTTGATATCAGGCTGCCGTGGGGATGCTCAATACCTGCCCTGATAGATGACCTCAGGTCATCGGCGCCAGGGGCACAAACATCATCTGCGGACAGCTCCGAGCCCTCTTTTACATCCCCCACAGAGAGGGTCGTTCAAAGAACGCTCCGCGAGATTGCCAGGGTTTACGGCTCATCCGGATCTCCCATCGTATCCTGGGCGGCAAGTGATGCCCGCTTCCTGAGAAAGGCCGGGTTCTCCGTCGTAGAGTACGGGCCAGGCGACATCAGCCTTCTCCATGCAATCGACGAACGTGTTCCCGTCGAATCGCTGGAGAATGCATGTGATGTCTTTACAGGTCTCATCAAATCCTATCTGCCTGAATAAGAAAGGGATCTATACTTCTGCCGCTGCGGGATAGTACACAAGATATCAAAAAAAAGCGGCCGGAACAGTTCAGCTCTCGCGGAGCATCCTGTTGATCGCCCTGGCGGCGGTCTTTGCCCCGCCCATCGCCAGGATCACTGTTGCCGCCCCGGTAGCCACGTCACCGGCGGCAAACAGGTGGGAAATGGCCGTTCTCCCCTCTTCATCCACCACGATGTTTCCTTTCGGGCCATACTCCACTCCTTCTATCTTCCGTATGAGAAGCGGATTCGGGCCCTGGCCGATCGCCTCGATGCAGATGTCTGCATCGATGACGAAATTGCTTCCCGGAACCGGCTCCGGGTTCGGTCTCCCGCTCGCGTCCTTTTCACACATCTCCATTCTGATGCACTCCACTCCCGTCACTTCAGGTTCACCAAGTATATGGACAGGGTTTGCACAGGTAATAATCTCGATCCCCTCTTCTTTCGCATGGATCACCTCCGCCCGACGGGCAGGGAGATCCTCCTCGCGCCTGCGGTAGACCAGACTAACTTTTGCGCCAAGCCTTCTGGCAGTCCGGGCGGCGTCCATGGCAACATTTCCACCCCCGATAACCACAACCCTGCTTCCGTGGATAACAGGAGTATCGAAATCCGGGAACCTGTCCGCATGCATCAGGTTGATCCTGGTCAGGAACTCGTTAGCAGAATACACGCCGTTCAGCTGTTCACCCGGAATGCCCATGAAGAAGGGCAGCCCTGCCCCTGTTCCAAGGAAGACCGCATCATATGACAGCAGTTCGTCCACGGTTATGCTCTGGCCGGCGAGATGATTGAGACGGATCTCCACACCCATGATCGCGATCTGTGCGATCTCGGCTTCAACGACGACTTTAGGCAGCCGGAAAGAAGGAATTCCATATGTAAGCACACCACCCGGCCGGTGCAGGGACTCGAATATAGTCACCGTATGGCCTGCCCGGGCGAGTTCCGCTGCGGCACTCAGCCCTGCAGGACCCGAGCCCACCACTGCCACTCGTTTTCCTGTCGGTTCGGCCACATCAGGAAGTGATATCCCCTGTTCCTTCTCCCAGTCGGCAACAAATCTCTCCAGTGCACCAATCCTGACCGGCACATCTTTCACTCCCAGGATACAGGAACCCTCGCACTGATTCTCCTGTGGACAGACACGTCCGCAGATTGCCGGGAAAAGATTGTCCCGCTTGATGATATTGGCCGCACCCCTGAAATTTGCAGAGGCAACCTCTGCAAGAAAAGCCGGTATGTCAATCCCAACCGGGCATCCCCTGATGCACAAGGGTTTCTTGCACTGGAGACACCGTTCTGCTTCCACGACAGCACAGGAAGGTGTCAGACCCTGATCAACCTCTAAAAAGTCCTTTACTCGTTCATCTGCCGGACGGTCAGTCATGCAATCCGTTCTCCCGACACGCACACCCGTCGTCGTGATATTTTTCCAGTGCTTCGCGTTCCTGGTCGAGATATATCCTCTGCCGCTGCATGAGGTTGTCAAAATCCACCTGGTGTGCATCGAATTCCGGACCGTCAACACATGCAAAGCGGGTTTCACCGCCCACCACGACCCTGCACGACCCGCACATTCCCGTCCCGTCGACCATGATGGGATTAAGGCTCACGTATGTCTTTACTCCGTAGGGCTTTGTTACCAGGGACGTGACCTTCATCATTATGGCCGGACCGATAATCCAGACGCAGTCCAGCGGTCCTTCGTCAAGCCGGGTGCGCAGGACATCACTGACAAACCCGTGTGTCCCTTTACTTCCGTCGTCGGTTGCAATGTACAGCTCATCGCAGATCTCCCTCATCTCTTCTTCCAGAATGAGAAGATCGGCATTCCTGGCTCCGATTATACCAATCACATGGTTGCCTGCGGCCTTCGCTGCCCGCGCAATGATCGGCGTACTGGCAATTCCCACGCCGCCTCCGACTACGGCACATGTACCATTTGGTGGGATCTCACTTGGCTTTCCGAGCGGCCCGGCAACATCGAGAATAGTATCTCCGGTTTTCAGTTCAGATAAACGGGATGTCGTCTTCCCGATCGCCATGAAAATAATTCGCACGGAATCGCCGTTTACCGCCGAAATGGTGAGAGGTATCCTCTCCCCTTGCGTATCTATTCTGATAATAAGGAACTGCCCTGCCTTTGCGTGCCGGGCCACGTGCGGGGCGCAAACCCACATCTGAAAGACTTTATCTGCGAGTTTTTCTGATTTTTCGACCCTATACAAAATATTTTACCCCCAACCCGGTCGACATATTTTCCTGTTTTTGTTGGCATTAACCTCTCTTTATCTTACGCACCCTGACCGCCACCCCCCGCTTTGAGGCAGACATCTCATCGGCAGACATCATGGCCTTTCCGGTGGCCCTGACGCCGGGACCTTCCACGAGTACCTCGTCGCCCGGGCGGATCAGGGGATCCGCCTCCGAGACGCCGGGTGCGAGGACGTCCCCCTTCAAATCAAAATCTCCGATGGTGACCCGGTATACCCCGGGAACGAGGTTCCAGCCGTCAATAGTCGGCCGCAGGAGGCCGGTAGCCGTGTCGAATGAGAAATACGGCCTCCTGTTCACCATGGCCATCAGCCTCGGATACCTGCCCCTGATATGCAGTTGGGATGTATCGATATCGCACCCAAACTGCCAGCTCCCGGTTCCCCTGACTATATCGTGTGTAACCTTCCGCTCTCCGCATAGCGCTTCATCAAGCGCTGCCAGCGACTCCCCTGCAAGAGGATGGCGGGTGCAGGTCACCTCAAGGTCGACTCCTGCCCGATCAGCAGCCATGCGGGCCGATTCGAGGGCTCCTCCCTCCAGGTGGGCAAGCACCCTTCCCGCCGGGTTCTTTGCAAGGTACCTGTACAGGACGTCTGCCGCAAAGGAAAGCTCCTCCCTGTCCCAGTGGCCGGTGACCGGGACGTCGTAATGAGCGGCAGGGTAGACCATCTCGAGTTCCCTTGGAACGAGGCCGAGCGGAGAGGTAACGATGAGTTCTACTGCCCGGCCTCCAACCGCACCCTTCAACTGGCTATGGCTTCGGGAGAGTGAGTATGGTTTCCTCGCCGAGCAGGGAAGAAGGACGACGGTCTCAACCGCTGGGGGGCTGTAACGGTTGCAGACCCGGTCGGCGAATCGTATCACCTCTGCACGGCAGAGCACCTCGCCGGTGGTTGCCCCGAGGGGCACCGGTCTAACAACGGGAGCATGGCGTTCCATGAATTCATAGTGATCATCGAGGTGCCTGAGGATTGCTACATGGCCAGAATGCAGCCTGCAGCGTGCCTCCACGAGCTCCCGCAGCCGTGACTGTGCAATGAACCATGATACGAGCCGTATTTCACGGACCAGCGACAGCCGGTTGTGTTGCGAAAGATCGCCACTCCTGCATCCCTCGCAGTTGCAGACACCGGAATCCATCATTTCAGCCGGGAACTCGCCCTCGGGGGTGCAGAAGAAGTCCTGCGCCGATGCGAGATCGACTGCAGTGAAATCGAAGAGATCGAAGCCGGAGTAGCAGAGTATGTATACATTTGAAGGAAGCGCAGAACCGGGAGCGTACCAGGCCGTATCCGGGGGAATGCGGGTTTTGAGCCCGATCAGCCACTGAACGTAATTCCGTGGATTCTCAAAGGCGGTGTGCCAGCAGGGCACCATGACGGCGGAGCCTGACTCGGCTGTTGCAGGGATCGCCGGGTGTACGGCTGTCGGGTCGTTGCGCCTGGGAAGATACCTGTCGGCAAATTCCGGGTCTGCCGGGAGGGGGACGTTATCGCAGCAGGAGTCGGCAAGGGCCGGGAATAATTCAGCAGCGTCTATAACGTCCGGGGTGAGGATGGTCCTTTCGTCGTGCGTAAAAATCCCTGTCCTTGCCAGCGTGTCTCTCTTCTTTACCTCAAACATGATCGCAGATCACCTCGGTTCCGGGAAGCTCTCTTCTGAACAGATCTTCCCACTCACCCGTGCAGGAGACTGCAAAGACCGACTCCGGGTGGGCGTTCGCAAGGCTCCTGATACCCTCGCATCCCCTGGAGACCATCTCCTCGTCCCAGTCCGGTATCTCGCACTGCCCGATGGGAAACGTCTCTTTTAATTCGGGCAGGTACGGCCCGAACGGCGGCTTGAAGAGGAAGAACTGGTCGAAACCATCGCGCTTTTTCCCGTCCGCGGCGATGAGCACGCGTTTACCGGTTGCAACCCTGCCGATGACCCTGTGGTACCGCAGAACCTCGGTTCTCTGGCAGCTCTCCGTTCCCCGGTAGAAGAACCGCCTCTTCGAGACCCTGTCGTGCCGTTCGAGTTCATCGCCGTAGCGTAACAGTTCCCTATATCCGCGGAGGAGCTGGGGGTGGCTCCGGCACCTCTCGTCGACCAGCTCCCACAGGGTCCCGTCCGAGATTGCCTGTCGTATCGTTGCGATCTCTGCAAGGCTGACGTACAGGTTGTGGAGAGCCAGGAGTCGCTCCTTCTCGGGCGAGGAGGCGAGCTCTTTCGCGGTATGGCTCCGGCAGACACTGCAGGAGCAGGGCAGTTCCGTTAATTCCGCGAGCTTCCGGCTCCCCGATGCCGTAAGATACCGTCCCTCCTTTGCATAGAGCGCATATGCGGCCGAGTCAAAGACGTCGCATCCCATGGCGACGGCGAGAGCGAACATGTGGGGATGCCCTGCACCGAAGAGGTGCACGCATGCAGAGACGGGGATGCCGCGTTTTGCGGCCATGACCACCCGGACCAGGTCCTGGTAGCGGTAGGCCTCCATCAGCGGGACGACGGCACCTATCGGGCAGAAAGAAAGGCCCAGTTTCCCGATCTCCCGACCCGCCTTCTCGCGGAGGTCCTCGAACATCCCGCCCTGCACGGGCCCTGCGAGCGGGGCGTCCTCTCCCATTTCTGCGACTGCCTCCCTTATCCGGTCCATGGTAGTGGCGAGCTCCCCTTCCGCCTTTTGCCGGCTGGCATCCGGGGGAGTCGGGATGTCGAGGGGGACCCAGATGTCGCTGCCGATGCTCTCCTGGAATCGGAGCGTGTCCATGTTGGAGATCTCGACGTCGCCATAGACAGAGAGCTGGAAGGATCCCGAATCGGTCATGATGATCCCGTCAAAGTCGAGGGTCCTGTGCAACCCTTCGTCGAGCGCCCGCTGCCGGTACTCGCTGCTCCGGTGGAATATGTAGGCATTGGTGATCAGCGCCCCGACGCCCATCTCCTTCATCTCGGATGGTTTTACCACCTGGAAATGAGGGTTTATGACCGGGAGGAGGAGAGGGGTCCGCACCGTCCTGTCACCTGCCGTGAGGCGGCCGATCCTCCCTGCGATATCACTGTCGAGCACTTCGAATCTGACGGGCATGGAAATTTCTCCATGATCTAGGGTCCCGTCGGGTAATAATGTATGTCTGGAGGCGGTGTCCGCATCAAAAGAGCGCTTTTCTTATAGGTGCCTGGGATTTCCCGTCTTTGTAAGATCGATGGAATCCATACAGAAATTCATCCATCACGCAAATATAAATATGGTTATTTGTATACAAACATGCACTATGAAAGGGATACTGCAAGCAGGGGGTATTTTTATGCTCTGCCTAGCGCTCATCGGCAGTGCGGCTGCACTATCACTGGATGACCTCCAGACAAGGTCTCGTCTTTATCCAGTTTTAGTTATATTTATCAATCATTAAATCCCTCTTTTTTTCAACCGCATTTTTGTCACATTAGCGAAAAATGCTGGAGATTTCAATGAAAAAAATTATAATGAGTCTAATAGCCCTGATGTTTCTTGTATGCGGGTTCGCCTTTGCCGACCGTTGCATCGACCCGGTCCCCGAGACACAGGGAATTACCACGGCTACTACTCTTGACCTGGTAGGGAACATGGCATCGAATACTGATATCCAGTGGAGAATTACAAACGATGAAGCCGGTCTTGACGGCATTCCGCCCCTAACTAGGGTATACCCCGCAGTGTACCAATCGGCTTACACCGAGGATACCTATTCCAATGGTGTGGGCCTCATCGCCTACGACAAGAACATGGATGTAGAGACCTCCGAACAACTATCCGGCCAATGGAACATTGACGCCGACAAGCAGATCGAGTTCGTCGGTGTTGACGGTGCCCGTGTCTACTCTGACGAGACTATCATGGTCGATGGTATAGGTGATTGGTTCTATCCAGCTTTTGTTGAGGTGCTCTGCCCGTTTGCTCTTTCCGAAGGGACTAATATACTCCCAGCATTCTGCAACTATGCCGAAGCAGGAAGCACCATTGACATGACCATGGCAAATGTCAGGACAAACTCTATGAACAGGTTCATAGAACCCACAAGCGATACGTCCGTGGAACTTGAACACGACATTCTCGTCACTGAGATGATTGAGGGTCTCCCGTCATCTGGCACTGCATCGGCATACATAGATGCCCTGATCATGGAGGGACGAAATGTGTATTCGATTGAAAATGATGATATATGCCCACTTGAAGAACGGATCGAGTTTGGTGAGACCACATCCATAACGGGAGATATTACTGTCTTTGACAAACAGATGAACTACAATTCTGAGTTGCAACACTCGGGAATTTATATAGGCTTATAATACTGAAAACAATATGCCTCTCATCAGGCACACCTTTTTTCCAATAATAAAAATCGAAGATCTATCAATTATCCTGTAAATTTGACGAACAAATTCATTGCTTTCTTTGATGAAATGCTCCACTTCTTCGCCGGGGAAACTGGGGATATTCCCTGTATGTTGCAACTTTACAGTGGCAGGAAGCAGCGTCGACATGACTCTTACAGCCTCCGCCTTGACTCCATGAACAGGTTCATTAATCCATCGAGAGACACTCCCATCAAGCTTGAATATTAAATTCTGGAGATAGACGCGGTTGCCGGGGAAGTCCAGTTTGTACTTCTCATGGATATGTAGCCACTTTTTCCAATAGTAGAGAATTCGCGTTTATTGAAAAAATCCATCAATTCTTGATTGTTCCGGGGGTGGTAATTGACCGCTTTTAATCCTCCCGGCTATGTCTCTATCGAGGGACTCAAAAAGAAGCGGCCTGATATTCCCTGCTCCGGTGGAATATGTAGGCGTTTGTGATCAGCGCCTCGACGCCCATCTCCTTCATCTCGGATGGTTTTACAACCTGGAAATGAGGGTTTATGACCGGCAGGAGGAGTGGAGTCCGGACCGTCCGGTTTCCTGCCGTGAGGCGGCCAATCCTCCCGGCGATGTCACTGTCGAGCACTTCGAATCTGACGGGCATGGAAATTCTCCATGATCTAGGGTCCCGTCGGGTAATAAAGTATGTCTGGAGGCGGTGCCCGCATCAGAATAGTCCTTTTCTAACAGGTGCCTGGGAATTCCCATCTTTGTAAGATCGATGGAATATATACAGAAATTCGCCCGATCCGTTATATATATATATATAAGCATTTATATACAAAATGACATTATGAGATTCTTACTGCACGTGACGGGTATTTGTATCCTCTGCCTGGCATTTATCGGCAGTGCGGCGGCACTATCACTGGATGACCTCCAATCCAGGTCAAGGATCGGACATATCGATGTAGGAACCCAAAGTTCGCCGGTATTGCAGAGTGCAGTTTTTGAAGATCAATTAAATCGCAATATAAACCAGGGATTTTCAATGGATCCAAATATCCCTTACACTCCGCTTGACGAACCAATCCCACAAAAGTTTGTGCTTTTTAGTTCAACGGGAAGTGATTCCTATTCAGTTAAGATCAATGGATATTATGCTCATTCATTCATACCGCACCTGGAATTGACGCAGAGAAATTAGAATATACGATAATTATATCTATTTTTTCACAGTCACAATCAACAGTATTCAGCATAGCGACAAACATTGATCGATCCGTGCGATTTATTTAGCCGTCCCACTCATTCAGCGATTATTTTCTCCACGATTTCAGGACGTAGCGTTATTAATCCCCTATTCGTGAAATATCTGGCCTTCGAACCGGAATACATCGATCTGCCTGTCTTTCCAGCACCCGGCCGATAGCCCGGCCTTCATGCACGTGTGATCCAGGAATTCCGGAGCATCCCAGCTGTATTCCGGAGCCACCTGGGGAAGAAGGAGCCCGGACCTCCCAAATCCCCTGACTATGAGGCCGTGTCTTCCTACCTCGACCTCCCCCTGCCTCTCGAGGGGGGGAACCTCTATCCGCTCCGGCGGTGTAAGGACTGTGACTTCCACGGCGATGGTATCCAGTTCCCCGGACTGAACGGGTGGAAACCGCGGGTCCTGCTGCGCGGCCGAGAGAGCGGCCTCGCGTATCGCCTCCCCGAGCGGAATCATGGGATAGGGGAACCCGATGCAGCCCCGGAGCTGGCCTGCCTTTGTGAGCGTGACGAATACGCCACGTTTCTTTGCAAATACCGGTGTGAGCGTGGGAAACGGAGTCTCTTTCCCTGCAAGGCACCTCTCGAGGGTGGCACGCGCAAGGGATACCGCCATCTTCCCTTCTTCCGGGTTGAGGGTCTCCATCATCAAGGGTAAATAATGGGCTCTCCTATTATATAGGGAGAGGGAGAGTGCGGCTGACGGCGGCGGATACGCTGCTGAGGAAAGTCCCCCCACCTGCTGAGCACGCAGCCATATGCAAGTATGGGTGGCGAGAGTCACGGCAATGGCACAGAAACGACACGGCCTGCCCATCGCGATGATACGACCGAGCCCGGATTCGGGCGAGAAATGCTAACAGCATGAGATAACTCGTTGAGTATGGGGGCAGGAAGCGATGAAACGGTGAATCCCTGCGGGTGCAAGCCAAAACAGGGCATAAAGGTCGCTCAGTCACCGCCCGGGTATGGCGCATAGCTGAATGCCGCACCGAACAGAAGGGGGCTTACTCCTCCCACTCGATCGCACAATAATTGTGAAGGCCATGCTTTTTTTGAATAAATTATATCAGACATTATGATTATTAGTAATCCAGATGCATATCCCCACTCCCGAAGAACTGAAGACAAAGAGGGAGCTGCTCGGTATACGCCAGGCTGAACTGGCAAGAAGAGCAGGCATCAGCCAGTCGATGGTTGCACGGATCGAGGCAGGGAATGTAGATCCCCGCGTGAGCACCCTCAAAAAGATTGTCCAGGTCTTAAACGCCTCTGTCCGGCCGAAGGTTACCGCCGAATGCGTGATGAACAAGCCGGTCCTCTCTGTCCAACCTTCCGATTCGATCAACCATGCGGTCGAGATGATGGATAAGGAAAACATCTCCCAGATCCCGGTGATCGAGGACGGTGTCCCAGTGGGATGCGTCTCTGAAACGGCTATCGTGAACGCCCTTGACCAGCCCGCCCAGCACCGCACCCACTACCTGGTCAGGCATTACATGGAGCCGGGCTTCCCGACGGTCTCGCCCGATTCAGATATCGAGACCGTGGTCAGCATCCTCCAGAACAATCACGCGGTGCTCGTGATGGAGTCTGGAAGAGTGACCGGGGTTATCACCAAGCATGACCTGATCTCACTCATCGCCGACCGTTAGAGCAGAGAGACAAGGTCACGCAGGACCGCGATCGGTGCCTTCGCCTTAACAACACTCGATGCCAGGAGGACGCCGGTTGTCCCGAGTTCGAGCGCGATCTTCACGCATTCGCCTGACTGGATCCCGGCACCGGTCAGGACTTTTACCCCCGGATTCACCCCCGAAACCACCTCGACCGACTTTGTGATAATCTCCGGGTTTGCCTTTGATACCGAGACGCCGCTTCCTATCAGTTCCGGCGGCTCGATGGCCACAAAGTCCGGGTTCAGTGCCGCAGCTGCGGCGCTCGTCGAGACATTGTTCGAGCATACCACCGATACCATTCCTGCGTTTCTCAATGCGGTAACCGCAGATTCGATCTCCGCCAGCGTGAGCCGGCGTTCGGAATGATTGACAAGCGATCCCGTCGCCCCGGCCTGTTTCAGCGCATCGGCGGTGATGTGGCCTGTATGGGCACCAGGGTCGGCACCATCGGTGTGCTGGGCATATACAGGAATGTCATAATGGACGCTCAAGGGATGGATATTCATGAAACCCGGGGCTATACCGATCGTAACCCCGCTCTCCTCCGCAGCCTGCTGGGCCGCACCGGCGATATTGTGGGCCCGCTGCCCGGCTCCTTCAGCATAGGTCTTTAAGTTGATGAGAATGAACGCGTCTGCCATCTAGATCCTACTCCGTGTTGAGTGATATCTCGTTGAAATAAAAGAATGTTATTCCCGGACAATCCTCGTTTATCCTGAAAACAGTATGTCCCGCGCATTCCTGCAAATACCGGCGAATCTGTGCATACCCCCGGCCGGTTCTCAATCAAGGAGTCCCCTGACGAAATATCCTGCAGTTATCCCTCCGCGGGATATGCGTTTAGCCCGGCTCTTCAGGTCATCTATCGTCCTGCGATCCCTGTAGCCTTCGAAGACAGCCAGGCGAGCTGCCTCCCCATATATTGCGGTCATCTCGCGGACATAGGCCTCACCCCTCCCTCTCGCGTCGATTGCAAAGCATCCAACTCCTGTATCCACCAGGAACGGGAGGTGATCGAGAAGACAGGTCTCGACAGAATTCCATATTCGTGTCCTCCCCATGCCGTCCCTGTCCACTGGAAAGACCTTTCCTGTCCGGTCGCACAACCCGTACGCCGGAAATGTCTCCAGGCCGGAACCACTCCTTGGGAGAACTGTTCCGAGGAGATCGTCCCTGCTCACCATGGCAAGAAGATTTCCCCCGACAAGCACCTCGAATTCAGGATCCCTTCCCCCGAGGGCCGATACAAGCGATCGTATCCGCGTGCCAGAGAGCTCGGGAGATAGCGTCAGGCGGGAGAAGGGCGGGGCCAGTGAAAGCGCGGTCATGTGGTTGAAGACATTCAAGCCCTGCCCGCCAAATAACCTGATTTCTGGGCCCATCTCCCTGGCTGCCTCCGCAAGTCCCAGGTTTTCTACCATGATACCATACAGACCCTCATCGCTGAGGGCCCCGATGATCGGGAGAGCGCAATCAATAAAGTCAGGGGGCGGCACCAGTGGCCATTTCCAGACCGGCAGGACATCGGAAGAATGGCAGATCGCAATCACCCGGGACAATTCTTCCATAATGGTCTCCGGTTCCCGTACGTCAGGCTCGAAATACACGATACCGCACCCTGACTCGCAGGCTCCCTGTGCGGCTGCAACCGAATCGGTATACACGGAGATGAGGGGTTGGGCCCCTGTCACCCGCTTCGCTCCGGTGCTCTTTCCAATCGCCCGCATCGCAGACTCCAGCCGGCTGGCTACGTCGGCTTTTTCCGCATCATCCGGCCGCGCCGTCTCCAGGAACGCTTCCCGCGCTTTTGCATAAAAGTCCCTCCTGAAGCGGTTCAGTTCCCCTATGGGGATGAAGAGATCTCCCGGGTAACGGATACTACACGTCCGCACTTCGAAGACGGGATCGCCCGTCTTCCGTATCCGGCCATCTATCTGTGATTCGGAAAGGGGGGCTGTCCGGGCCTTTTCCGGGACAAAATCAGCCTGGTGCACAACAATAACGTCACCTGCGGAGGTATGGAGAGTTCCTGTGAGAACAGGTTGCCCATCTTCCGGGAAATCCAGGGAGAGATCCAGGGGGATCCGGAACCGATGGGATGCTGTCGATTTCATTGCCTTCTTTCCGATACGGGGACTGCTCGTGACATATACCCGCATACCCTCCCTGCATACTGTTGTCCGGGGCATGCCCGCCATACTGATGATCAGCCGGTTCCCGTGGGGCATTCCGTCTCCCATGAGAACAAATCCTGAAACTGTTCCCGATCGTGGATCTTCCAACGCAATCCCGTCACCTTTTGCGGGGAGGTACGCGGTCTCAGGGCGCACCGTGAAGCGATCCTCTGAGGGATCGGTGGAGACCACCTCACCGATGTAGAGACCCCGGTTATCAGGTCTCTCTCTCCCCATAACCTGCGTCCCTGTCTCTCCAACCAGGTATCCTCCGGTATAGCCCCTGGAAAAGACGATGGCCATATCATCCATCTCCTCTGCTGAAGGGGCCCATGTTCCGGCCCTGAGCTGGTCAAGAGCATTCCGGTAGGCGGAGACGACAATGCCCACGTATTCAGGTGACCTCATCCTCCCCTCGATCTTGAGTGCGGCGATATCCCTTCTCGTTACCTCCTCGAGATAGGGATACAGCATCAGGTCCCGGGTAGATAGGAGGTAACGCATCTCCAGCGGGATCCTTTCCGAATCCACAGGTCGGCCGTAGCTGTCGGTATCCGCTCCGAGAAGGGTGTATGGTTTCCTGCAAGGCTGGGCGCACATACCCCTGTTCCCGCTCCTTCCACCTATGGCAGAGGAGAGGAGGCACTGGCCCGAAAAACAGTAGCATAAGGCTCCGTGAACAAATATCTCAATCTCAGGCCGTTTTCCAGGAGGAAGTGCCAGGATCCGGTCTAGCTCGGAAAGTGACGTCTCACGTGCAAGGATCACCCTCTCGAAACCGGCATTTCCTGCCCATAAAACTCCTTCCTGCGAGTAGATCGTGGCCTGAGTGGAGGCATGGAGAGGGAGATCCGGGACTATATCCTTAATTATTCGTGCAAGGCCTGCGTCCTGGACAATGATCGCATCTATGCCGATGGAATAGAGCTCGGCCGCGTATTCGGCAACACCAGAGAGTTCGTCGTCACTGATGAGGGTATTCACCGTGACATGGACCTTCACGCCATGAATATGTGCAAAATCGACTGCATCGGCAATTTCGGATAACGAAAAATTGTCTGCGTACTTCCTGGCCCCGTATTTCTTCCCGGAAAGGTATACCGCATCCGCTCCGGCATCCACCGCTGCTTCGAGCGCTTTAAACGATCCTGCGGGAGCGAGTAGCTCGGGTACCTGTCCAGTCCTGTCCTTCTCCATATCTCATTTCGCCTTTACCCGGTATCCGGGGCGGGTAAGAGTACTGATTCGGAATCAGATTAAATACTACTGCAGTAGCATATCACATGATTATGAAGGTAGCCGCATCTGTCTCCGATCTCAGCTTCATACAGGAGGCATTGGAGCATGGAGCCGACTTGATCGAGATAAGGCTCGACCTGCTGGGCGATACATCGCATGAGCAGGTGATCTCCTCGTTGAAAGGCATCGATATCCCCGTGCTGCTTACGCTCAGGAGCGAGAGAGAAGGCGGCCGGTTCCAGGGCGATGCAGATGAATGGTGGGAGATAATGGAGCCCTTCATACCTGATGCGGAGATGATCGACCTTGAGCAGTCTTTCATCGAACTTGCCCCCCGGTTACGAGAGATGGGAAAGACATTGATTGCATCGTTCCATTCCAACCTGATGCCTGGACCCGGTGAGCTGGAGGCCATCGGCAATGCACTCCGCACCTATGGACATATCCCGAAAATTGTCCCGAAACCGCGTGATAACGACGATTTAATCTCACTGATCTCTTTCACCCAGCATTCCCCAAAACCAGTCATAACGAGTGTCATGGGCGAGGATTTCCGGTTTGCGCGCATCCTTCTGGCATTTTTCGGATCTGAAGTCATATTCTCGTACGTGGGCGCACCTGCATCACCCGGGCAGTATCACCTCAGGGAAGCAAAGTCGCTGCTTGAGATGTTGATGTGAATAAAAAATTGTCAGGGACTTCGTATTTTCGATAATCGACCTCCCTCCTGCCAGGTATAGTTTAGACAGTCCGGGGACAGCGCTCCGCTTGCACCGCCGCTGTGGCGTCCCCTACAAGGCGATAGGGACTGTAAAGGGGGATGTAATTAATATCCCCAACAAATTCCAATCAACCCTGTCCGCAGGCTATCCTCTTGCGGGGGAGGTCTGGTGGGAGGTGCAACCCCCTTCCGATCGCAGCCTTAAAAAGGTCCTCCACAGTAAAAAATCACTTCTTCTCCCATTTTTTTTCACTAACGGTCAGGATGCTTATCATCCCGGTGATGAATATTGCGATATAGAAGATTCCGCAGATGGCCTCCAGTGTCGCCAGCGCCCTGACCGAATCGATCGTCGGATAGATATCCCCGGTTCCCGTCGTTGTGAGGGTAATGAAACTGTAATAGAGCAGTTTTGGGTATGCCTGCAGGGGTTCGGCGAAGAAGGAGCCCGAAAAAGCAAAAGAGCACGGCCAGAGGTTCTCGATCAGGAAGTACGCAGTGGCAAAGATGAACCCGATCAGAAGGTAGACGCAGACCGCACCAGAGATCGTCCGGTTGGATATCTCTTTACTGCGGAAGAGATCTGACATGATGACAAGTACCATGAACCCATAGAAGATGATCAGGGTGCCGTAATGCAGGACGAATCCCTCTATCATCCCGAAGGCGAGGAAGAGGATACCGCCAGTCACCGAACAACCTGCAATGGAGATTGCAATCAGCACGGGAATACGGCGTTCGGACAACGCGTAGATACCGGCAAACAGTATCAAAAACAAGAACGCACTCAGCAGGAACGCTCCGATGCCGATATCTGCAAAGATCGGGGAGAGAGAGATGACCAGGACAAGGGAGAGAAAGAGGACAATGTACGGGTAGTGAAGCCCCGAGGAAAAAAACCTGCGTATCTTGGGATGTTCCATATCACACCTGCCCCCGGATGAAGCCTTATGATAGGTAATTGATTCTTCTCGAAATAAAAATCTGCGTTTCGTCGTTTTAGAACCTGCAGTGATAAAAAAGCTCCCGAATACGCCAAAACTCTAATCCAAAATGTATGCTACCAAGGGTATTGACTGAGAGGATCCGATCCGTTTTAAGGAGATATCCATTTAATGGTGGTGGACGATTCAGGATGACCGTTAACATGAAACAGACAGACCGGGAACGGTTGAATAATTCCCAATCTATTCTTCGTTCTCCGCCAAACCTGATTCCGCTATTTTCCAGCCTTCCATCTCATACCGGGGGTAAGAACCCGGAATATTTCTCCTGCTCAAGGTAACAGTCCATCAGGACAAGGGCCAGCATCGACTCTGCAACAGGGGCTATCCGCGGCGCGATGCATGGGTCATGCCTGCCTTCTATCGCAATCTCTGTCTCGCGTCCTTCGACATCGACAGTCATTTGCGGGCTTGAGATGGAAGGCGTAGGCTTGACTGCAATGCGGACGAGGATATCATTTCCATTCGATATCCCCCCGAGAATTCCTCCCGCATGATTGGAGAGGAAACCGCTCTCGCACATCTGGTCATTCTGCTCGCTCCCATACATCCGTGCAGCGCCAAAACCATCCCCTATCTCAACTCCTTTCACGGCGCCGATACTCATCATCGCATGTGCAATCATGGCGTCCAGTTTCCCGAATACAGGATCACCCAGGCCCGGCGGGCAGTTGCATGCACAGATCTCCACCACGCCTCCCACTGAATCGCCTTCCGATATGGCTTTGCGGATCTCCTCCTCCATGTCACAGTGAATGCTCTTGCCGTGGACTTCAATGATCGTCGAGCCTATCGAGATATTGTACCGGGAGAGACACTTCATCGCCACGGCGCCTGCCGCCACCCTGGCAACGGTCTCTCTCCCCGAACTCCTTCCGCCACCCCTGTAATCGCGGATTCCATATTTTTTCTGCCAGGTATAATCCGCATGTCCGGGCCTGTATATTCCGGCAATATGATCGTAATCTGCGGACCGGAATTCGACATTTCGCACCACCAGGGCAATCGGGGTTCCCGTAGTCCTCCCCTCGAATGTCCCTGACAGTATCTCAACGCGGTCGGGCTCCTTCCTTGGAGAAGAGAGATCGGACTGCCCTGGACGTCTCCTGTCGAGCAAAGGCTGAATGTCGGACTCGAATAACTCCATCCCGGGAGGGCAGCCGTCGATGACGACTCCCACCGCTCTCCCGTGGCTCTCACCAAAAGTGGTGCAGCGAAACGATCTTCCGAATGTATTCATTGCAGTATCCTCCTGATTTCCTCAATTGACGGTTTAATCCCGGTAAAATGCCAGAACTGCGCGGATGCCTGCCTTGCAAACATCTCAGTGCCCGGTATCGTCCGGCAGCCGGCATTTCGCGCGATCCTGATGAGCGGCGTGTCGGGGGGCGTATACACAAGGTCAAAGACAGTCATGCCCGGCGTGAGCTGGGGGCGGCGAAGAGGGCTCTTCGTATCGGGATGCATCCCAAGGGACGTGGCATTGACGACGACGTTCGGGGAAAGACCGTCGAAGGCATCCGGCGGTCCGTACGCGCAACCAAATCTCCGGGCAAGTAACTCTGCCTTCTCGACCGTACGGTTCAGTATGGTCACCTCCATATCCAGAGACCGGAGTGCATAAGCCGCCGCTGCGGCAGCCCCGCCCGCACCAAGGACAACCGCATCCTCTCCATGCAGATCCAGGAGTGGCTCCCGTATCCCGATCCAGTCCGTGTTGAAACCATATGCGCTTCCTCCGCAGAAGAGGACCGTATTTGCCGCACCGATGGCTGCGGCGTGCTCGTCTGCAAAGTCGAGGAAGTCCATGATCCGGTGCTTGAACGGGATCGTCACGCTCAGACCACGGACGTCGAGGCCACGTACAACATGCATCAACCGGTCGAGATCGTCTGCCTGGAACCGGGCATAATACGAATTATGGTGAAGACCCGAGAAGAGCGTGTTGAAGAGATGTGGGCTTCTGCTGTGCGTACAGGGAAACCCGGCGATACCGAAGAACCTGGTGAGATGGTCCCCTGACGAGCCGAGGGCCCACTCCTCGAATTCCTTTATATCAAGGGGATCTATTCCCGATTCCTGCATGAAACGAACAGACTCTCTTCTCTTCGCCGGAGGGACGGTCCCCTCCGAGAGAATTCGCCGTATATGTAGACACACCTCGTTGATGTTCCTGGCACCCGTATCGACACAATAATCCGCTGCCGAAAGATAATGCGGCCTCCTGGCCTCCATCATGTGGTGGATCTCCTCTTCGAGCGGCATGTCGGTGAGACGAGGTCTCCCTGATCCGGCTATCCTCTTCTCAAGCGTCTTTTCATCCGCATAGAGGAGGATCATAACCGCATCGCGCCGCAACGCAGAGACATTTCTCTGGTCGAGGATTACTCCTCCGCCCGTGCTGATGACGGCATCACCTGGCGGGAGCGACGAGACGGCCGACCTCTCCAGTTCCCGGAAGACATCTTCACCATCCTCGGAAAAGATCTCATGGATGCCTTTTCCAGCCATTTCCTCAACACAGGAATCCGTGTCATAAAAGGGAAGCCCCATCAGGCGGGAAAGAAGCCTGCCGGTCTCTGTCTTACCTGTGCCCCGGAATCCGCACAGCACAACTCTCATATGAGCCCGGCCTCCCGAAGGTCATCCCAGAAACCGGGATACGATTTTCCAACGCATTCCGCATGCGTGATCCTTACATTCCCTGCTCCAAGACCGAGCACTGCAGCGCTCATGGCAGTTCGATGGTCATTTCCCGGATCGACTGTCGCGCCCTTCATGCGGGCAGGATATATGGTGATTCCGGAATCATCAAGCGTTACTCCCGCACCCATATCGGTGAGTATCCGCCGCGTGGATTCGAGGCGGTCGCTCTCCTTGTACCGCAGGTGCCCGATACCGGTGATATGCGTCTTCGAACGCGCAAACGCTGCCACCATGCAGAGCGTCTGCACAGAATCAGGTGAAGATGACATGTCGGTCTCGATCCCGTCGAGCGCCCCGTGGTGCTCCACAGAAACCCCGCCGGGCAGGAACCGTACCTGGCACCCCATCATCTCGAGGGCGGAGAGAAGATCGCGGTCCCCCTGGCAGGAACCCGGGTTCAGGTTCTCGACCACGACTCTCCCGCCGCATACCGCGGCAATAGCGAAGAAATATGACGCCGATGAATAATCACCTTCGATTGGATATTCCCTCCCAATGTAAGGCTTCCCACTCCTCACGACGAACCGGGTATAGCCCTCCCTCGAGACGACAGCCTCGAAGGTCTCCATTACATCGAGTGTGATATCCAGATAGGATCGGGAGGAAGGCTGGTTCGGCAATACTATCTCCGTGTCCTCGTCCGCATACGGTGCGGCAAGGAGTAGGGATGAGACGAACTGGCTGCTGATGCTTCCATCGACAACGACACGGCCTCCCCCGTACAACCCGTTCACCTCTATCGGGGGATACCCTGCCCTCTCGAGATACCGGATCGATCCGCCCATGCTGTTTAAGGCTTCGACAAGCGGAGCAACGGGCCGCTCCTTCATCCTCTCCGATCCGGTCAGGATCACCCTCCCCGGGCAGAGAAGGGCGACGGATGCAAGGAGGCGGAGGCTCGTCCCCGAGTTTGCCATGTCAAGCTCAAGACCGTCACTGCACCGTAGCTCACCGGCAGAACCGGTTACCGAAAACCCGCTTTTACCGGGCACGAGGCGCATCCCCATCGCAATGAGGGCATTCCTGGTGATGGAGCAGTCTTCCGAATCGAGGGGATTGATTACGGTCGAATCCCCGGAGGCGAGCCCCGCGGCAATGAACGCACGGTGGGTATAGCTCTTGGAGGGTGGTGCGGTTACCATGAAATCGACATCCCCGGCTTTCCGGACGACTATCTCCATGTGGGAACCTCGATCTCTCCATAGCAGCCGAGGTATTTTACCCTGGCGAGATCCTGCAGCATTTCCATTGCCTCACTATCAGCAGTTGTATGTTCGAAGTCGATGAAAAAGACATAACTCCCGATCCCCCGCTTGGAGGGGCGGGATTCGATACGGGTCAGGTTAATCCCCCTCTCTGCGAATATGGAGAGCAGGTTGTGAAGGAGACCGGCCCTGTCTTCTCGTGGGTCGACGACGATGCTGCATTTTCCTGACCCCGCTGTTGCGGCCGGTGACGACGATATCGTCACGAAACGGGTCACATTATGCGTGTTGTTCTCAACACACTCCCGCTGCACAGGTATCTGGTAGAGCTGTGCGGCCATCATTGAAACTATGGCCGCAGAACCCCTTGAATCCAGGACCGCCTTCGCACTGGCGGAGTTGCTTGCGGTATGGATCACTGGGAGCGAGAGTTCCTCGATCAGGCGGCTGCATTGTTCATGGGTCTGGGGATGTACATAGATGACGTCCACCGAGTCGAGCGGCATAAAGCTCACAAGATAGTGATGGATTGGCATGAAGAGTTCGCCGCAAATATAGACCGAATGATTGAAAAAACCATCAAGAGAAGGGCCGACACCTCCTGCCTCGCTGTTCTCCAGCGGAATGAGCCCATCGCAGGCCCCTTCCTCGACACCGGAAAAGATCTGTTGGATGGTCGGCACGAGCCTGATATCACGTCCGAATACGCGGTATGCCAGTTCATGGCTGAAAGTTCCTTCCGGGCCAAGTACCAGCATGGTCATCTTCTCACCATCGATTCTATCAGGTAATCTGTCTCCTCGAGTGCAGTCTCCCGGTAATCGCCGAAATATTCCGAATTCATCCTGAAGATATCTGAAAATTCCGTTGCAGTATCACCTGTCACTGATTTCGCGATCTCTTTATGAGACTCCAGGCTTGCGGCGATGACCGGCGCGAAATAGGGATTCATCCGGAGCATGTCGCTGTACAAACCCGGCTCCTGCGATAGAAGCCGGCCGGCCAGGTTCATCTCCATCCTGTACACAGGGCTCATGAACGGCAACGTATCTTCGGGTTTTGTATTCATTCTCCTCATGGTATCGGCCATCACAAGGGTGACGAAGTGGGTGAGGCCCTGCACGACAGCCATCATCCGGTCATGCTCCTTTGGGGTGGTCATCGTGATACGTGCCCCCTGGTCGCGGAAGATTGCAAGTATACGTTCCAGTGAGGGTGTATCGCAGCGGGCGGGAGTCACGATCACGGTCTGGCGCAGGAGTGACGTTGCTGATGGGCCAAACATCGGATGCATCCCTATGACCTGCGCCTTTGACTGAAGCATCGCCTCGACGGGCCTGACCTTGAGGGAGGTTAAGTCGCCGAGGATCTGCTCTTCTGACAGGAAGGGGGCGATGGAATCGATCACAGAGACCGTCTCCCGGATTGGGACCGATACTATGACCAGTTCACATTGCCGGGCGATGTCCCGTGGGGTGACCTCGGTGTTCCGCCCAGCCGCGAGTACGGTATGGCCGGCATCTGAGAAGACCTTCGAGAAGAAGCCACCCATCCTGCCGGTTCCTCCGATAATTCCAACCAGCACGATCTCACTTCTCGATAATCTTTTCGCGGACTGCGATGCCGAAGTGCCGGCCAGCCTCCATGGAACAACCAAGCACCCTGTCCCCTACAGCCAGGTCGACAACTGATATCGCACTCCCGTCCTCCCGGACGAGTCTGATGGTCTCGGCGTTCTGCAGGATGATGCTCGCTTTCGATCCATCCGATTCGGCCTCTACGAGGAGCATGGGCCTGCTCTCGATCTTGACTCTTCCCACTGCCGCCTCGCGTACATTGCCCTCGGGATCCGAGATCCATACAGCATCACCGGATTTGAGATCCGAAAGATATGCGGTCTTGCCACCGCTACCGAGTATGTACGCATGGACGCCTCCTGCATTGACCCTGAAAGGCCGGGGGGCCACGTACGGGTTTTCGAGAGTCTCGGCATGGACGAGGAAGAACGCGGAGGAGGTGTTACCCACCAGCATACCTTCACCCTCATCCATGATCGAGCAGCTGTCCACGCATACACGGTCACCCATGCCGACAGGTCGTATCGTCCTGATGGTGAACGGAGACAGGCGTACCTCGTACCCGGTCTTTCTGACGAGCCCTGCCGTATCACGAATGACAGACGGATCCTGGGTCTTCAGAAGAACTCCTTTAACGCCTTTCTCGAGGACATGGAGTGCCACTTCGGCCTCTTCTGTGCTTTCAACGGCTGCAATAATGTTTTCCGACCGGGCAACGAGGTTCTCGAGCGGGATTATGCTCCAGTCAGTAGCATGAACCACCACCAGCCGGCCCGCTTCAGATAGTCGTGCCGCTTCTTCCTCGCTCTCCTTGTCAGATATGGTGATCTCGAATACGTCCTTTTCCGGCTCGAGATCGCCTCCCTGTGCGACAACCCTGATCCGCCCAAGGGCCCTGACCGGGTCGGCCTCGTCAGAGACTATCGCATCGGCACCGCTCTCGATGGCAGTCGTGACGAGTTCCTTCTTCCAGGGACGGGCATCCACCCAGAATTCCTTCATTTCGACCTCGCGAGCGCAACTTCAGGGTCCATCTCCTGGTGGACGACCTTGCAGAGCGCTTCGACAAAACCCTTCGGGTCGTCACGCTGAAACGCGTTTCGCCCCACGCAGACGCCTGCACCACCCGCTTTTACCGAGTCCCGGATGGCCACCAGTGTATCGACATCCCCTGCCTTTTCACCACCAGCGATGAATACGGGCACAGAGCAGGCCTTAGCAATCTTTCCAAAGGATACGGGGTCTCCGGTGTAGTTGGTCTTGATCAGGTCTGCGCCAAGCTCCTCTGCGACCCGTACACAATGACCGACCGACTGGGGTGAGACAGGATCGATCCCCTGGCCCCGCGGGTAGATCATGACGAGGAGGGGGATGCCCCACCTGTTGCAGTCCTTCACGATCTTTCCACCCGATTCGAGCATTCTTGACTCGTTCGGTGCCCCGAGATTTATGTGGATGGAGACCGCATCCGCACCCAGGCGGACAGCCTCTTCCACCGTGCAGACGAGCACCTTGTCGTTCGGGTCGGGGTTCAATGACGTGCTCCCGGAGAGGTGAACCACCAGCCCGATGTCCCTCCCTCTCCTCCGGTGACCTGATTTGACAATTCCCTTGTGGAGAACGATTGCATTCGCACCGCCTTCACTCACCTCGGATATTATCCGGGTCATATCCTGCAGTCCTTCGATCTGGCCCAGTGTAAATCCATGGTCCATCGGGACGATTACGGATCGGCCAGTATTCCTGTCCATTATACGTTCCATTCTGATCTCTTTTCCAATCATTAGACTACCCTCTCAATAATTCGCAGGCCTCTTCGGCCGACTTTCCTTCATGCACAATCATTACCGCGGCCTTCGTGAACCTGTTGGGAGAAGAATGCTGGAACGCATTTCTCCCGATGGAGATCCCTGCCGCTCCACCTTCCATTGCCCCCTCGATGAGGTCCATCGTGGCGCGATCGTCCGTCTTCGATCCCCCGGCTACGACCACCGGGACCGGGCATCCACGCGTAACCTCCCGGAAACTGTCCGGATCACCGGTATAAACCGTCTTTACGATATCTGCGCCAAGTTCCGCGGCAACACGGGCGGCGAGGGACACCTGGTCTGCCTGGTGTTCATTCGCTATCTTTCTACCCCGGGGGTACATCATGGCCAGAAGGGGCATCCCCCATTCCATGCATTCAATGGCGATCCGGCCCAGATCAGAGAGCATGCGGGCTTCGGAATCTGCTCCGATGTTCACATGCATGGATACCGCGTCCGCACCCATCTTCAGGGCATTGGCAACGGAGTTCACCAGTACCTTGTCATTTGGATCCGGTCCGATTGACGTACTCGCCGAGAGGTGCAGGATGAGTCCCACATCCCTGCCGCTCTGCCGGTGTCCGTACAGTGCAAGACCGACATGGCCGAGCACAGCATTCGCTCCTCCTTCCGCTACCAGGTCCACTGCCCTCCCCATGTCGATCAGGCCCGGGATCGGGCCGTTTGTGACGCCATGGTCCATGGGGACGATGACTGTCTTCCTGGTGTTTCGATCCATGATACGTTCAAGACGAATTTCCTTACCTCTCATACAAACACTCCTTTCCATGCCAGCCCGATCAATGTGAACCGGAATGGAAAAAGATCAATACTGATACCTAAAAGAGCTGAAATAACCAAAAAAGCCGGTTGAATCTCTCTGTACATGCCCCAGGCTCATGATGGGACATAAACGACGCACAACAGTTCGTATGCACAGGCAAGTGGCATGGCTAAGGGTGATAAAAGCATTCACCGGTGAAAAAACACTCACCTTGCATGGTTCAGATATTTGTGCAGGGTATATATAAAGGAATGCCCAGTCAACGGACCCTGTCTGTTCGGAAGGCAGGGGACGATGAGTCTTTTCGTCAGCCGTACCCAATTGACGCAGAAGCAGACGCATTTTCTGACAACATGGGACATTTCAGGAGAAAATTACTTACATCCCATACCTCAAAACCTTACGGGACGGGATGTTTACCAGAATATCCCGCATATTTCCAAATCGGTATTAGAGGTAAAATGAATGGCTGATATCCCATTACACACGTTTACTCTTCAGGGTTATGAAGCCCTGGAGAAGATAGTCCGGACCGGTGACGAGTCAGCGGCCCGGGTCAATGTTCCGACTTACTGGGTAGGAAAGAAGGTTGTCATAATCAGGGTTGAAGATTGATAAATCGTGCTTTAAACTGAAAATGAGAAGAGATAAAACGGCCTTTTTGGTTTTGCAGGTAAACGTAATTCTATTGAGAAACAGTTGGGTATCATTAAGACAAATCGCAGGATTTCATCGTTTAGAAGATGAAAAAATCACAAGGATAAAAAATTAGGGGCTGATATTATTTCTGAACCTTTTTTATGGATATCACATCGCCCATTGTGGGTACCATCTTCGACTTCCGCCGGCCTTCCTCCTCCTCTTCGGAGGTATCGATGAGGCGTATACCCAGTGTCTTTTCAATTTTTATCCTCACATCATCCTCGGGTATGAGGTCTTCCTTCTCGATCTTCTTTATGAGCAGTTCCTTCTCCTTCATCTCCATCGCAAGGTCTTTCTGGGTCCATCCCCTCTCCATCCTTGCGTTTCGTATCTTCTCCCCGTAGTTGTCCACGATCTCTCCTTCGATGAAGTCGAAGACATCACGCCTCTTCCTCACTGGAGCTTTTACGGACGGTTTTGATACTGCCCTCCTCGTCCCGGTCTTTTTCGGTTTCTGCACTTCGGTTCCATACTTTGCACACTGGGCGCATACCTCAAGTTCGGCTCCTTCGATCCTGACGGTCCGCGAAGGGCCCCGGATCTTGGCGCCACACAATTCACACTGCATATTCCCTCGCAAACATCTTTATAATCATTTTTCCCTATATATTTAATTGAGTAAGATGGCAGAAAGCGCCCGGCAACCCCAGGAACCTCAAAATCCCGAGGAACTGTACAGGTATCTGCTCGACCGCGTGACAAATATGGAGACACGCAACCTCGAGCTCAGGGAGCAGCTGCGACAGATAGAGTCCGATAAACGATATATTGAGACCCAGAAGATCCGATACGAGCGCGAGGTCAGGAAACTGAAGAGTGAGATCGAACAGCTTCGAAGCCCGCCGCTTGTTATCGGAACCATCACCGATGTAATCGAGGGAAACAGGGTAATTGTCAGGAGCAGCGCCGGCCCCAGGTTCATGGTGCGAAGCTCCATGTGTATCGACCCGGATAAGTTGAAGCCCGGCGTCAGATGCACTCTCAACCAGCAGTCGCTTGCGGTAATAGACATCCTCCCTGAGAGCTATGATGCGCAGATCTACGGGATGGAGGTCGTGGAGACACCTGATGAGTGTTACAGTGATATCGGCGGTCTCGACCCACAGATAAACGAGATCCGCGAGGCAGTCGAACTGCCCCTGAAACGGCCTGAACTGTTCGAGAAGATCGGTATCGAACCCCCCAAAGGAGTTCTCCTCTTCGGTCCGCCCGGCACGGGCAAGACCCTGCTTGCGAGGGCGGTCGCCCATGAGACGAACGCCTATTTCCTGCGGGTTGTCGGATCCGAACTGGTCCAGAAGTATATCGGCGAGGGAGCCCGACTTGTCAGGGAACTCTTCGACCTTGCAAAGAAGAAGTCACCCACCATCATCTTCATCGATGAGATCGATGCGGTTGGTGCCTCAAGGACCGAGGCAACCACCTCAGGTGACCGGGAGGTCCAGAGAACACTGATGCAACTGCTGGCAGGAATGGACGGATTCGAGAGAAGGGGAGATGTCAAGATAATCGGGGCGACGAACAGGATAGATATCCTGGACAGGGCATTGTTGCGGCCCGGCAGGTTCGATCGCATCATCGAGATTCCACTTCCCGATGTGGAGGGCCGGCTTGCCATCCTCAGGGTCCATACGAGGGGAATGAATCTTGACGGAGGCGTAGGCCTGAAAGAGATCGCTCACCTAACAGAAGGCAAGAACGGGTCGGATCTCAAGGCGATCTGCATGGAAGCCGGCATGTTTGCGATCCGGGGTGAACATGAAGCCGTCACCCGGCAGGACTTCCTGGACGCCATTGAAAAGATCGGCCTCGACTTCGACGGGCACAAATACATCAGCAATTACGGGGCAATGTTTGCCTGAAATAAAAAATAGGGAAAAATATCTTTTTTTCGATCGTCAGGGCAGATCGTCATCGGCTGTGCACCAGACCTCAAGCCGGATCTCATCCTCGGGAGCGGCCTCAAAGGATCTCTTTTCACGGGGTGGAATCTCTTCCACACTAACCAGTTTGTCTCCCTTTATCACGTAAACCCGGCGATATTTCCATCCTTTCCCTGGCATGACCGTGCGGTCATAATAGATCTCTCTCGCAAGCTCGTGTGTACAGTAGATACCATCCAAGATCTCGAAGAGGACATCCCTCATGTATCTCCTGACATACCAGCGGAGATCGGATGCCAGCGAGAGTGCGCTTCCAAGCGAGGCCATTGTCACTAACACGCCGCCGCGGCTCTCAACCGGCCGGTAGAAACGCAGAGCATCACGACTGGTCTCCGACGAGAGCAGTGTCTGGTAAAGGTCGATTCCTTCACGCGGCAGAAAAAGAACGTTCATGCCCGAATCCTATGAGGAACTGTTATCTTCCCGGGCTTAAAAAATCTTCAGGATGAAAAAGGGTGAGTGTGGAGAAGTTATGTGTACATCCGCATGTCGGGGGAGACCTCTGCCTTCACCTTGCGCACCGCGTCGATGAAATCATGCTGCGATACTCCCAACGCTTCCCGTCTGACGGCGGTCATTCCGGCTTCCCTGCAGACGGCCTGGAGTTCGGCACCGGTCGTGTTCTCGGTCATATCGACAATCCTGTCCAGGTCAACATCATCGAGGATCATGCGACGGGAATGGATCTTCAATATCTCCAGGCGGGCTGATTTATCTGGAAGCGGTATCGATATCGTCCGGTCAAATCTCCCGGGACGAAGGAGAGCCGGGTCGAGCATGTCCACCCTGTTCGTTGCGGCCATGATACGTACATCCCCGCGATTGTCGAATCCGTCCATCTCTGCAAGAAGCTGCATGAGCGTCCGCTGGACTTCCGCACTCCCCGAGGTCCCGTCATTGGTCCTCGTGCTGCCGACCGCGTCTATCTCGTCGATAAAGACGATCGAGGGAGATCTCTCGCGTGCGAGGGAAAAGAGCTCCCTGACCAGCTGGGCGCCCTCGCCGATATACTTGTGAACGAGTTCGCTTCCCGACATCCTGATGAACGTGGCATGGGCCTCGTGGGCTACAGCCTTTGCTATGAGCGTCTTTCCGGTTCCGGGCGGGCCGAAGAGAAGAATACCTTTGGGGGGCTCGACACCGACCCTCTCGAATATCTCGGGCTTGGTGAGTGGGTATTCAACGGCTTCCCTGATCTCTTCTATCTCGTTCTCAAGACCCCCGATATGATCGAATGTGATGTCCGGTGATTCCTCAAGTTCCATCACCCTCACTCTCGAGTCGAAGATATTGCCCACTATCTTCACAATGGAGAGCGCATTATTGACTGCGACCTTGGTTCCCGGTTTTAGTTTGGCGTACAGGTCGTCGTTTACGTGGGTAAGATATTCCTGGTTGTTGCCCTGCTGGCGTAGATATACATCGCCGTTGTCCAGCAGGTCGACTACCACGGCCACAAAAAGGGGCATCCGCTTCAGCTGGTTATTTTCCCTCTTTAATTGCGCATTCTCTCTCAGAAGCTCTTCGTTTTTCATCTTGAGCTCGAGGAGCTGCGATTCCTGGTCCTGAATTTTTAATTGATATTTGAGTTCCGTATCGCTTCCAGGATTATTGGCTACGGTGTCTTCCATATCACTATTATATCTTCATTTTCTTACATTTATTAGGTGTGATTTTGATACTTGCCGGCCGCGGAATTTCGAAAGGTGTCGGAGAGGGACCAGTACTGGTGAGCAGCGCTCCCATCTCGTTTCTCTCGGGGGTTGATCCCGACACGGGCGTCGTCGTTGAGAAAGGCCATCCTATCGAGGGGAGATGTATCGCAGGGACGGTGCTTGCCTTTGACCATGGAAAGGGGTCCACTGTCGGATCATATGTCCTCTATGCCCTGAGCCGGAACGGCCATGCCCCTGCCGCCATCATAAACAGGGAAGCCGAGCCAATTATCGCGGTTGGTGCGATAATCGGGGAGATACCGATGATCGATCATATCGACATCGACCTTCTCTCCGATGGCGGCTTTGCACGGGTGAACGGGGAGACCGGCGAACTTGAATATCACAAACCCGGTGAAAAAGGGGAATGAGGGTATTGGGGCTGGGGCGGAAGTGCTGAATCTCATACATTCAGACTTCAACCCTGCCCGATAGATATCGTATTGCAGCCCCTCCTGTCTAACAGGGATTGAATCTGATTATCCAAAGAAGTTCAATTAACCTTCCCGACCGGCTATCGCATTGCGGGGAGGTGGGTCGAAAGGGGTGTGCAACCCCCCCTTGCCGGCATAGGCCATTATTACCAACACGCTCTCCCCGGGGCTGCATTTCGCGTGCCCCCCCTCCTGCGAGACAGCCGATATCACCGTCTCATAAATTTTTTACCATTCCGTGACAATCTTCTGCCATGAACAGATTCATGCTTGCAACAGGGTGTATTATCCTTGCAATGATAATCTCATGCGGCTGCGTTAGCAGCCCGGTCGAAGAAACTGCTCCCGGGAACGGGGCGGTCACCGGCAGTCTTACCCCCGGTCCCACCCAGACGCTTCCCTCCGAGCGGTCCGTCGATATCCAGATAAATGATAAGGATGCCCTCGATGCCACAATTTCAGTGATTTTTGCCGGCGGAAAGGGTCAGGCCGCAGTTACCTCGATCGAGGTGCGTGTGACCCGGCCCGACGGTGTGGTCGTCACCGAGAACCTAGCCGCAGAGAAGGGTGCAGAGCTGAAGATCCAGGGATCGAAGGATGAAGACAGGATCGAAGTATTCGTCAGCTTCAATGACGGGACATCGTACAAGATCATCGACAGAATACTTCCTTACCGGACAAGGGGCTAAAAGCCCCTTGCCACCGCCTGTTTCTTTTGAAATTCCGCATCTCCATGATGACACGATCCTAAATGAAGGTTAACTGGCGATTCACAAACGCATCAAGGAACTCGTATGCCGCCCTTTTTGCCGCATGCGAGACAGCAGGATTCACCCTAAATCCGGTGAAGACACCGACGGCCGATGTTACCTGCTACAGCTTGAATTCAATCAATGCAGGGACTCTTCTCAAAGAGATAGCAAAAGCCGGCTGCATCACAATAGCTGGAGGGCCGCATGCCACCGCCTGCTACCGGGACGTGGTAAGAGAGGCCGACTATGTGATCGTCGGTGAAGGAGAGTATGCACTGCCAGCACTTCTCTCCTGCATAAACGAAGGGCGGGTCCCCCGGGTTCCGGGAGTCGCCACGAAAGACGGGTTCATCCCGCCGGACCGAACCGTTCTGCTCGATGCATACCCCCCTTTCTCCCGTATCAAGGGGTATATCGAGATTTCACGGGGATGTCCGTTCGGCTGTGCATACTGCCAGACACCCCGCATCTTCGGACATTCGATGCGCCACCGTACAATAGACTCGATCGAACGCTGGTCACGCAACTACCGTGATATACGGTTCGTAACTCCCAATGCGCTGGCCTATGGGTCGGACGGACGATCTCCGAACCTTGTGAAGGTGAAGAGGCTTTTGAGCCGGCTCTCGGGCAACATCTATCTCGGGACATTCCCAAGCGAAGTCCGGCCCGAATTCGTGACCGATGAAGCACTCGATCTCATCAGTACCTATTGCGCAAATAACAGGCTTCATTTCGGTGCCCAGTCAGGGAGCAATCAGATCCTTGAGAGACTGGGACGGGGACACGGTATCAGCGAGGTTGTTGCCGCGGTCGAATTGTGCCGGGACCACGGCCTCACACCGGTTGTCGACTTCATCGTCGGTTTTCCCTTCGAGACCGATGATGACCAGAGAGCAACAGGAGATCTCATCCGCTGGGTCACCGATCGCGGGTCGGTGCATGTCCACCTGTTCACACCCCTCCCGGGAACACCGCTCGCAGGAACTGCTGCGCGTTCCCTCCTCCCCGAAATAGAGCACCTGCTTGGAAATCTCTCCCTTAAAGGAAGACTGACCGGTTCCTGGAGTGATCCAAAGACAAGGTTTAATAGACGAAAACAGGGGAATGATATAGCATGATGAATGTGCTGCTTTTAGCAGACCTGCATGGTGAATTCGGGAAGATGGAATCCTTCCTGGATTTGAACCCGGATGCATTCTTTATCGCGGGAGACATCACCAATATGGGCCCCATCGATTGCGTATGTCCCCTCTTTTCGCGTATCGACGTTCCCTCGTTCGCCATTCCAGGAAACTGCGACCCTGTCGAGATCATCGGTGAACTCGAGCACTCCGAATGCGTATGCCTCCACGGATCGCATATCAACCTGGGCAGGATCAATATCGTCGGTCTCGGCGGCTCCAACCCGACTCCTTCCAATACTCCATTCGAGATGAGTGAAGAGGATATTGAAGCGATTCTCGGCAGCGTTATTCCGAAGATGGAGAGAGCGGTCCACAATGTCCTTCTCTCCCATGCCCCGCCGTACGGGATACTCGACATGGCCGGGGGGGCTCATGTCGGGAGCAGGAGCGTTCGGAATCACATGGAGTCCTTCGACCTCGTCTGCTGTGCCCATATTCACGAAGAGAGAGGGATTGTGGAAGAATCCGGTGTAAAAGTGGTCAATCCGGGGATGGCTGCGACCGGCCAGTGCGCCATGATCCATTTCGGGAATGATCCAAAAGATATCAATATTGAACTTCTCACGGTATAGAGAGCAGCAATTCAAGGTATGATTCAAGGATTGGAGGTCCATCAACTCCCAGTTCTTTTGCCAGGGCGCCAATCTTCGCAGACGGATCCTCCTCTCCTCCGGTCCCGGTTACCTCTATCTCTACAAATGAGCCGAGTTTATCCACCCTGTCCAGCGACACCAGCGCTCCTTTGTAATGAAAATATTCACGGATCTTCCTCACCTCGGCAACCTGCACAAACCCGAGCGCTTCGAGCACCCCTTCCATAGCGTCACCGGACTCGATGCCGCAATTGAGCTCTGTCCTGGCCTTTAACCGGTATTCGCCGAGTTTTGGCCCTTTATAGGTAAGGGTGCTTGAACCGTCATGATACCGCAATCTCAATGCTTCATCAGTTTCTCCAAAATCACGATGAGGTGCATTGAAATAGACGTCGCGCTCCCTGACCTCCCCCTCTGGTTGCGCATTGGATGACGTCAATCGCATTCTTACCTTCTCAAGGTCCGAAACCCGTACCTTCAATTCTATCTCAAGCATATTTCCAGTCATTTATCCTCTCGCATAAGTTATTTTGACCTTTGAGAGGAATAAAGGTGAGCTCTTCGGGATTCGTTCCGATCCGGTGTATATATCAGGTTCTTTTTGCTTTCTGGAGTAAGTATATATCCGGGGTTTCGCAATTATATAAGGAGAACCTGACAGCAGGTGCAACCTTTCTCCCGGGTGATCCACCGGTCGCTGTCAGAGAATCAGATACAGGTGACATGAATGCCAGTGAAGAAAGGAGATTTCATCAAACTGAATTATACCGGGACTGTCGACGGGAATATATTTGATACAACATATGAGGACGTGGCAAAAGAGTCGGGCATATACAACGAATCCGCCGCATACGACCCTGTAGGTATCAATGTCGGATGCCACCATGTCATCCTGGGGCTCGACGAGGAGATGGAGGGCAAGGAGATCGGGGACGCGGGAGAAGTCGACATATCCCCCGATAAGGCCTTCGGGGATCATGATCCTGACAAGGTCGAATCCTTCAACAAGAATTCCTTCAAGGAAAAGCCGAGGAAAGGCGTGTCGATAAAGGTGCCCGACAAGGGCGAGGGGACCGTTGTCGATATTATCGGGAACCGGGTGCTTGTCGACTTCAACCATCCCTATGCCGGAAAAACCCTCCATTATACGTATAAGATAGAGGAAGAGGTCACTGACGTGGAGGAACAGGTCCAGGGCCTCATCAGGCTGTATGCGGGCAGGGAGATGGAACTCTCATTTGAGAACGGTATCCTCACACTCATGCTCCCTCCTGGCATCAATTATGACCGCCGCTGGGTTATGTGGCGGAGCAGGGTTGTTCACGAAGCCTTTGAAAATATCCCCGAGATCGATGAGATCATATTCAAGGAAGTCTTCAAGAGGCCCGAAAAAGAGGAGATACCCGAAGAAGAGGAATAAATTCCCCAAAATAACCGGTTATTCCCTTTTTCATCCTAAAAAAATAAAGAGATTAACAGTTTTTTCCCGTTTACCCAGTACCGGTGCAAAGCCAATCCCATCCAGGTGTTTAACCACTCTTCAGGGACAGAGAGGAGATAGTTTCTCTATCAGTCTCTCCACCTGCAATTCCGCTGTACCGATATACTTTTCCGGATCAAGCAGTCCGGCAATCTCGATATCGTTTAAATATTGGCAGATCTCTGGTCTCTCCGTAAGTAGAGAAGCAAGCGACCGCCTTTCTGCCAGCGCTTCCATACTTGACGTCCGTATAAGTTCATGGGCTGACTGCCGGCCCATCCCCCTCCTTGTCAGTTCTATCATGACAGATTCGGCCATGTTGATCCCGTGCAGAATATCAAGATTTCGCCGGATGTTTTCGAGATTCAGGTACAACCCTTCAAGGACAGTTATCATAAGCCCGAGGATATGGTCGGCGAGGATGGTCGCCTCAGGGAAGAGAATGCGTTCGGGCGAGGAATTGGTGAGATCGCGCTCGTCCCAGAGCGTGTTGTTCTCGAGCGCAGGAATGACCGCTGATCTCACAATCCTGGCAAGCCCGCAGACCTGTTCGCTCTTGATAGGGTTTCTCTTGTGGGGCATTGTGCTTGATCCTACCTGCTTCTCCCCGAACGCCTCCTCGACCTCCCCGATCTCGGTCCGCTGCAGCGAGCGGATCTCGATTCCAATCTTGTCGAGGGTGGTGGCAAGGTTTGCAAGGAACATGAAATACTCTGCATACCTGTCCCTGGAGATGACCTGGTTGGAGACATCGACGGAAGCCAGGCCAAGGTACTCCATCATCAGGCTCTGGACTTCGATTCCCTTCCGGCCAAGTGCTGCCTGTGTGCCGACTGCCCCGCTCATCTGCCCCACCGCTACACGCGGTGTGATCTCGCCGAGCCTTGCGATATGCCGGGATACCTCGCTTGCCCATATCGCAAACCGGAGGCCGTACGTAGTCGGTACACCGATCTGGCCGTGGGTCCTCCCTGCACAGACAAGCGTTTTTGTGTCGTCTGCCCGTTTCAGCAGGACCGCCAGCAGTTCACGCAGCCTCCCTTCGGTTACTGCCAGCGATTCCTTGAGTTGCAGTCCTGTTGCCGTATCAAGAATATCGTTAGAGGTTGCCCCGTAATGGACCCACCTCCCCGAGTCCCCGCATACCTCGGAGAGAGCCTTGATTATCGCCATCATGTCGTGGTTAATCTCGGCTTCTATCTCCTTCGCCCGCGAAAGAGACGCCATATCTGCATTTGCCGCGATCTCTTCGGCAGCGTCTTTCGGGATCATTCCATTCTCCGCCTCGGCCCTTGCAAGTGCGACCTCGGCCCGGATGACACAGCGGAACCGGTTCTCCTCGCTCCATATGTGCTTCATCTCGGGATTGCCGTAGCGGTATTCTATGGGATGGATTGCCATGCAAGAAGATCATGTTTCTGCAATAATAAAAGGGGTGTGAAACCCAACAGTATGTGATGGATACACTTGACGAGTGGTTTCCCTATCCTGATTACCGCCCACATCAACGTAAAATGCTCGAAACTGCAGCAGCCTGCGCCCGCGATGGGGGAGTGGTGATGATCGACGCCCCCACCGGCAGCGGCAAGTCAAGCGTGGTATCCGCGCTCCTTTCAGAAAGAGACGGGCGAAAGGTGGTCGTGGCGGTCAGGACCATCAGCCAGCTCAATACGTTCATCAGGGAACTGGAACTCGTGCGTTCGAAGAAACCCGGCCTGAAGGTGGCATATCTCATAGGTAAACGGATGATGTGCCCGCTCTCAGGTGAGGGCAACATATATCGGAAATGCGAGGGGGTGAAGTCTTTCTCCCTTGCACTCATGCGGGAGAGGGCCCAGAAAGGATCGCTTGTCCCTTCCAGGGATCCCGTCATCCGCCAGCAGATCCAGAGGATGGATTCCGAACACCCGCTCATCTGCCCGTATTTTATCAACTCAAGAATTTATCTGGAAACCGAGAAAGGGCTCAAGATATTCCCCTCGACGGCGCTCAAATCCAAATCCGACCGGGTGACAACCGAGCGCGTGTGGCCGCAGGATCTTCTCGGAATGAGCGGCAGTGTATGCCCGTACGAGATGATGCTTCATGCCGCCCAGAAAGCAGACATCATACTTCTCAATTATCATCACCTCTTCCATGACGATATCAGGGACCAGCTCTATGCATCACTGGGGCTCACCCCCTCTGAAGTCTGCCTGATCATGGACGAGGCTCATAACTGCGGCGATGTTATGCAGGGTATCCAGAGCGTGTCCCTCGAGGAGGCTTCGCTTGAACAGGCCAGGCGCGAACTCCGCGGTCTTCGGCGAAACATGAAGGGTATAGATGCGGTCCACCATGTCCTTCCCAGGATCGATGCCTTCATGGAGGGCCTCAAAAATTCCCATGAAACCGAAGACTGGTTCGATCCGGCCATATTCGAGCGGATGGTGGTGAAAGAATCGTTGTATCCCGACATCTCCTCCATCGTGGATGACCTGATGCATATCAGTGAACGGATCAGGGAGACGAATATGAAGGCCGGGGACTTCAAGGAGACCTCAATCGAGAACCTTACCGAATTTCTCTTCCGGATCACGCAGTCATCGGCGGACCCGTCGTTTTTAACGGTGTACAGGCGGGACGAGGAAGGCATAGTGCTCGAGGTCAGGAATATCGATCCGGCCAGGAAGATGCAGGATATGGCAGTCATGCACCACTGCTGCGTGCTGATATCGGGTACATTCTCCCCGGTGGAGAGTTATCGGAAGTATTACTTCGAAGATCTCCCGGTAACTATCTGCTCACTTCCCAATACCTTCCCGAAGAAAAACCGCATGCTCCTCTGTGCAGGGGATATTACAACGGCCTTCAGCAAACGCCAGGATAAGAAGAACCTGTCTCTTATCTCACAGTATATCAGGGCATTTTCCCGGGTAAAGGGCAATATCGCCATATATTTTCCGTCCTACCATATTCTCGAGCTCTTTTCACGTGATCTCCAGTCAGGAGCGGGAAATAAGAGACTGTTCGTGGAATCAAAGGATTCGGGCGAAGCACGTGATCTACTCAGGGAATTCATGAGACTGCCGGCTTCAGGGAGATCCGGACTTTTACTTGCAGTCTGCGGGGGGAAATGGAGCGAAGGGCTCGATTATCGCGGTGATCTCCTCAACGGAGCCATGGTGATAGGCCTCCCGCTGGCTCCATTCAACCGGGTCAGGCAGATGATCATAGATTACTTCAGGCACAAGTTCGGGGATGAGGGGGAGTTCATCAGTTATACCCTACCCGCCATGAACAGGGCACAACAGGCAATCGGACGAGTGCTCCGGACGCCTGATGACAGGGGGGTCCTCGTACTCGGCGAGAAGAGATTCCTTGAGGCGAGAATTTACGAGAGACTTCCCGCCTGGATGAGAGAGGAGTTGCAGGAGTGCGATATTGCCGCTTTTCGGGAGGCGCTTTCGCGATGGAGATGACCGGAGGATCATGCAGGTTCGGTCTGTGGTATATCCATGTCTGGTGGAAAGATGATACCGTGTACAGGATACGGTTTTCCGGCCAGCCCCTGGAAGGCCCGGTCCATCCCCTGATAGTTCGGTTCCTGGCAGGGAGATCGGGAGATCTCTCGTCACTTCACTCTGTTGCCACGGAGCCGGGTCATCAGTATTCCGATATCTACCGGCAGGTCCGAAAGATTCCCTATGGAGAGACCAGAACGTACGGCGGGATCGCTGCGATGGTTGGGACAAACCCACGACTTGTGGGACTGGCGATGAAACGAAATCCGACCCCCCTTGTCGTTCCCTGCCACAGGGTGGTCTCGGTCTCAGGGATTGGCGGGTTCACCCCGTCGGTCGAGATAAAGGAATCGCTTCTCCACATGGAGAAGAAAAATAAAAATACGTTTTAATTCAATGAAATAAAATTAGATACAAAGAACGGCGGACAACCGGAAACCCGGAAAGGATACAGCATGAATAATCTTCCATCATGGCCGGCAACAGGATTGTCCAATAAAGTGAGGGGTCCCCTATCCTGCAAAGGTTTTACCTGGCTTATGGTGTGGGGGAAGATGTTCCGCGGGGAATGACCATTGAGATCTGCAATTATCCTGGTGGGGGGAGAAGCACGCCGTGCTAACGGGATGGAGAAGTATTTCTTCATATTTGAGGGTAAGACTTTCATTCAACGCCTGACAGACTCCCTCTCTTCGGTCGTCGACGAAATTGTCCTTGTTGCAAAGAATCCAGAACAATGCCGACGTTTCCGCCATCTGGATAAAATAACCTGCGTCAATGACAAGGTGCCCGGGCTCGGGCCCATCGGAGGGCTGCAGGCAGGACTGGATGCGGTGAAAGGCGACGAGATCTTTGTTTGCGCCTGTGATATGCCCTGTGTGAGCCATGACGTCGTCGGATATCTCTTCTCGGTGCTTGATACGTATGATGCAGTGATACCGTCATGGGATGCACATATGCTCGAACCACTGCACGCGGTGTACAGACGACCGGCGCTTGTTGCATACCTGGAAAAACACGACTCCTTCTCACTCCGGCAGATGATTAAAAACTTAAACTGCCGCTATGTGAATGTTTCAACTCTGCGGCATATCGATCCGGAGCTGATCACCTTTACCAATATCAACAAGATTGAAGACTTAGAAAAGATTGATATGAGGGAATCAGGAAGGACAGACGAGAGGCTCTGATATCTCCCCTTCCTCTCCTTCACGCAATGGTATTCGTATCTGGACCACGACCGATACATCGTTTCCGGTGAATTCGATGAGATACTGTCCGGTGCTCCGAATGGTGATCTTTTTTTGGGTATCCACGCTGTAGGTCTTTGCAAACCCGTCACTGGCAACTATCTCCCCTGTGTTCTTATCCCTGACCACAACTTCAAACCATGCCGACTGGCTGATATAGGTTTTTTTGACCGTCACATCATCCTTATCTTTGTACCTGCTCTCGTACCAGATGTTTCTCGTGACCATCTCAGGGTAGATACAGATCTCGATTATCATAGGTGGATCGGAGAGATCATAAGAGTAGGCCACTGTCTGGTAGTTCATGTCAAGATTATTGTAATAGATATTCTGGTACTGCGTAAACTCGACAGGCGGTTCAGTTACCACGGTATGCGGGGTACCTGTCGTTTGAGTGGGAGTAGGATAGGGTGTCGCGGGGGTTAGAAACTGCGTATCGATGATCGCAGGAGTGGTCGCCGTCGGCACGGTGGTTTTTTTCGTCGTTGTCCCGGTCAAAGCCTTCCCATTGGTGTCCTCCTTCGGAGGGGCGACACAGCCGGAGGAGAAAACCAGAAAGAGGACCATCAGAACGAGGATCGCCAGTACCCAAACCCCGGGTGTACGGGATCTTCTCATTACTTTTTTTGTTGTGTTCCCACCTATTTATTCCTTTAGATTCAACCGATCAGGTTTAAATCCCTTCTTTCCCGAATCCCGCTCCATCTTTGGAAAAGCCGATTGCTTATCGACGAGAAGAATGCTCCGGTATGCATATTATTATATCGGGTAGAAACGCATCACTGCTATATTCGGAAACTGACCGCTTATGTCAAAGAAACATGCATGGAACAGGAAAGATCAACTGCTTGATAAGGCCGATGAAATGGTCCTGAAAGCGGATATCCTGGCACATGAAAGTAAATTTGAAGAGGCGAACGAGTATTACGATAAAGCTCTCGAGATTGTTCCCGGAAATGCCGATGTCTGGGCATTCAAGGGGATCACACTCGAAGGCGGCCTCAACAAACAGGACGAAGCAATGCAATGCTGGCAGAAAGCCCAGCAGATCGACCATGAAATTGCAGATGCAGTCGATATGTCGGAAGAAGAAGGTGAATCTACAGAGATCGAAGGAATAGATCTCAATTCCCTCCATGGCGGGTGCAAAGAGAAGATCGTCCGGCTTATGATGAAGAAATATGCCGGCAAAAAATAAGTAAATACATTATTTTTTTTTAGGTCCACATAGATCCTGAACGGGAATTTTTTTTCATCTCCACCTGATCCGAAACACTCAGCGGCCACCACCACGTATGCCTTGTTTCGGATTGAGAGATCAGGTTATTTTTTCCTTTTTCTGTGCTGCCTCAAGCTCCACGAGTATCGGCGCAATAGTCCCCGTATCCACACTCCGTTTTGCAATACGTGTCAGTCTCCTCACGTAATGGATATGAGTCAGCTGGAAGCTGACCAGAAGACCAAAACAAAACGTCACAATGCTTATCATTGCATAATACGCGACATCAACCATTCTTAAAACACCATCCCTTTATTTATGACTCCCTCTCCATCTCGGCGATCAGGGGAACGATGTTATCCACCCTTTCGCATTCCTTTGCCGTTTTAAGGAACCGTTCATTGTAATATCTCTTCATCAGCAGATACCCGAGGATCAAGCCGATACTAAACATCAGTATGCCAATCACCACATATACAAGCACATCGTCCATTTGAATTTCCCCTCTCCTCCAGTGATGAAATTCTTCAAAATATACTTATATAGTTATCTTTTCTTCATCCGAATTTTCAATTGTCCGAAACAGATCACGACTGCCATGTCACCGGATCTCTGTACCCGTGCCCCTTTCAAAAAACAGCAAAGATACATTGAAATTACATTACGAAGATAAACCGTCTGGGGTGTACATAATTACCATTATCACCTTTGCGCATCACAAGGGTGGGACCGGCAAGACGACTTCCTGCCTGAATATCTCTGGTTTTTTGGAAAAGGCGGGAAAGAGAGTGCTTGTAATAGATATAGATCCCCAGGCGAATGCCACTTCCGGCCTGGGATTCGATCCGTCCTCACTCGACCGCTCAATATATGATGTCTTCATGAGCAAGGTTGAAGGCTATCCTGCGGTTTCCATCAGAGATGTGACCCTTCGCACCGAGTCGGGTGTCGACATCGCGCCCTCCACCCTCGACCTGGTCGGTGTTGAGCCTTTTCTCTACAAGATCGAACATCGGTTCCGTATTTTAAAAGACGCGCTATCCGGAATTAAGGGACGATATGACTTTATCCTGATCGATACTCCACCAAGTATGGGCCAACTGGTTATCAACGGGCTCATTGCCGCGGATCATACCGTCGTTACATTTGATCGAGGCGTCTTTGCACTGAATGGTCTGAATACATTGATGACGATATTTGAAGACATAGAGGAGATGGTGGGTGAAAAAATTTCTCCTGATATGGCCATCCTGACACGCTGGAGTCATATTAACGAGAAAAATCCATGGTTTATGAAGATCCTTTCGATTCTTGGGATGGAAAATCGCGGACAGGAAGAACGAGAGAACCTGACAATAATCGAGAGTGAGGTAAAGACGCATTTTCCAAGGGTCTTTGCTGTCCCGTACGACCAGGCCATATACCAGGCACAGAAATGCGGACTGCCGATATCGCATTTTGCCCCTGAATGTGAAGCGGGGAGAGTCTATGAACAGATTACCGGTGAAGTTATGGAGTGGAGATGATGGACCGAATTACTGATTACCCTAAAAGTCTCCATGTTGATCTGGGAGGTGGCAGGTGATGACAGAAAAGATGGGCCGAAAGGCATTATTCATGGGAGTTTTGGAAAAAGAACCCCCTGAAGAAGATTCATTTGCCAGGGCCCGGATGGAGGAGATCCAGGGTCTCATCAAGAAAGGGCTTGAAGGGGACTTTTCTGGAAGGATGGCCCCCCATGGTCCGGACAAAGACTGGGAGCGTCTCGCAGAATCGGTAAACAGCTTCTTTTCACGGATTGAAGAATTTGGATCGAGGGCTACACTCTATAAAAAGATATTTGAACAGCAGACGGCCCCGTTCATTCTGAAAGATACCAGGGGAGAGACCCTCCTTTGTAACCCATCCTATGAAGAACTGGAGGAGGCCGCAGCGACACCGCTTGAAAAGGAGGGCATCGGCAGCGAATCCATGACCTCTTTCGTTTCAAATGATGGAAATCCGCACACACGGGAGATCAAGATCGCTCTCAATGATGGCACCGAACATATAATCGAGGAGAGGAGCACGCCCCTGCGTGACGACAAGGGGGTTTTTGCTGTTTTATTTACGTTATATGACATCTCCGATTATAAAAAGAGTCAGAAAGAGAGTGTGATTCCTCCGGTTGAGGAAGATCGATCATTGACGATCTCCCATCGCTCCTTCTTCGAGCAGATCCCGATGCCCGGGCTGATCGT
>Ga0272442_10000535_pt1 | contig 59754 bp, 74 predicted proteins | sample SSMForm2O_FD_200262 | JGI IMG/M metagenome (GOLD analysis project Ga0272442, IMG submission 200262) | Marine sediment archaeal communities from Little Sippewissett salt marsh, Falmouth, MA, United States - SSM-Form-2O | ecosystem: Environmental > Aquatic > Marine > Wetlands > Sediment ...
TTTCTGGTTTATGTCTTTAAATCGACGTTTTGCTAGGTTTGCAAAGTAATGAATTGCTGCTAATTCAGGGGATATCATCTCGAATTTGCCCTTGTTGCGTGCCTTTTGCATCAACATTGCTGGCTCTTCTATCAGATTCTTCTGCTCTTTGAGTGCTTCTGTAATAGCTTTCAGATCCGGTTGAAATTCCTGATTTCTTAAGACATAAGCTGGATGGACAAAAACGATAGATCGTATACCACGAAATGTAGTTTTCTCACCGATGTGTGTTAATATTTTTCCGTCTGCTATAATTTCAGGAGCAATTATTTGTGCAGATGTCTTTCCCAATGCCACGATTAATTTCGGATTCAAAAGTTCGAGTTGCTGGAATAAGTGTGGAATGCATTTTTCAGTCTCCTCTTGACTTGGTGCTCTGTTGTTTGGTGGTCTACACTTTAAGATGTTTAGAAATGCGTACTTTTCAATATTCATCTGGGATATCCAGTCTCTCAATAGCTTTCCAGCTCTACCAACAAATGGCTTGCCGGACTTGTCCTCCTCAGCACCTGGTGCCTCACCAACGAATACCACGTCTGGATGCAAGGAATTCCCACCCCACACCACATGGTTGATTGCCGTTTTGCCCAGAGGACACTCCTGACAGTCATTTATTTTTTTGTTGAGCTCTTTTATTTTTTCTTTCATGCTTGTCCTTAAAACATATCATTCCGTTAAAACACATTATTCCTAAATCAAACAATGTCTCCTCAATTGTTTCATCTGTAACTGGGTAGACTAGACCCTGCTTTGGTGCAGTCATATTTTCAATTCTATCCCATTTCCTTTTTAAGTCAAAGAAAAGTGCTTCCTTGCCATATTTCTGAAATGATTTTAGGAATGAATCGCCATAATCCTGATTTTTTTGCTTCCTCAATCTAACAGCTTGTCTTACAATTTTTTCAAATTCTTTTTGCGTATTCATTCAAATCCTCCTTCTTCATATCGTTTTTCATTCTTCTTAGACTTTTCATAAAACATATCAAGAAAATCCATTGGTCGTATTCCCCAGACGAGAGCTATTGATAGCCAGTATTTGAAGATATCAACCAGCTCTTCGCAGATTTGATTATAGTCCAGATCTTTGTCCTTCTGATAAAACTTCCAGTTTATTGACTGTAGCAAATCCTCGACCTCAGAATACATGTGCAGAATGTATTCCTTAGTAAATTTTTGTTTGGATTCCAGGTCTTTTATATTATCAAAGTCTATAAAATTAGAGTTAAATCTTGACTGGTCGTCCCACATATCTTGCAAGATTCTGAAAAACTTTGCTTTTCTAATACAGCTTTCGATATGCATGTTGGGATTCCATTCAGCATTTCTACCAAAGAACATTACGTTTTTGAAAGGTGGAAATATTTGGTTATGGGACATTCTGCCTATCGGCAGAGTGATAATATCATCAATCTGATTATAGCCCATGCTTACAAGGCACTTTTCAATCTCAGAGTCTTCTATGTTACCGGTGAATTCAAAGTGGTGCATTTTGTTATCCTGAATCATTCGGACAAACAGTTCTTTTCCTAGATAATTGAAATATTCACGTCCTGCCATCTGGCCATCTATTGTTGCAATTTTTACAGGGAGAACTTTGAGGTCTGCTTCTATCTCGCATAGTTCGAAAAACTTTGGTGCTGGCAAGGTGCTAACTAAATGGTCATACTTTATAACATCTGGGCATCTTTCTTCTGGTCTTTTAATCATAATGCCATCTGACTTTATCATTACGATTTCTGCCTCAGTAACTCTGTAGGTCTCTAGCATTCGCTTTCTTAATCTATATGCCAGTTTTGATGCAGGACAGGATAGCATTTTGACTTGCTGTGTTTCGTCCTGGTTAGATTTTCCGGCTGCCACATTGGCTTTCTTTTTGATTTTTAGACACGCATCCGAGTCGATGCATTTGCCTGTTATACAGTCTGTAAGTTTTTTGTCAATAAATTTCTTTTTAACCTCTGGGCATATCTCGCATATTGCGTCGTTTTCGATGTATTGAATTGGGTAAAATATTTCGGAATATGGTAAATTCAATTCTTCCAAAAGTTCTCTGTTTTCAGGAGTTGAATGAAGAACGACAAATGAATCAAATGTTTTTGAATAGACTGGAAAATGCTTACAGATTATGTGGTAGTCTGGATTGTAGTGTGCCCAGATTAGAGCATTCAGTCCGTTTCCAATTACGAATTTATTGGTCATCTACACCGTCTACCAGTTCAAACTCATTGTCTTTTCTCTTATAGATGTATTTGTCTGGAACTACTCCATTGTATGGTCTTCTTCCACATGGTGGAAATAAATTCTCTGAATAGTGACACTCACCAGTAATTTGACAGCGTGATTTCAAATATTTTGCAAGTAATGGGAATTTCTTTCTTAACTCAAGAAGCATCATTTTTGCCACATAGTTAATTTCCCACTGCATATTATTGCACAGCCTGTTGGCTAAAAGCGTCTTCAAGGCACGGTAATTTATGGTCTCAACAATGTAAGTTTCAATTCCGATCGGTTGCACAAATCTGGCGTCCTGATAAGGAATACCACTGTCAACTAACTCTGCATAAAAATCCCTAGATACTTCCATGAACTCCTCGTATCGCTCCAATAAAGCTGGGTTGTTAGCGATGGTTTTTGGGATTCGTGCTGCCTGATGTCGAGTATCCGACACCCTGGTCGTTTGCTGACTAAAACCAGCACCTATCCTTGTCCTTACAAGCTGATGTGTAGTCGCCCTAGAGACACCCTCAATTGTAAATGTGAAATTAACACATTCAAGGACTGTTCCAAGAAAACGTCCCTCAAGTGCTTCAATCACAACAGCCACCATTTCATCTTTATCAAGTGGCTCGATTCTTTTATCGTTCCATGTTGCCATTACCATATCGTAAATAGCACGATATGGCTCTTCTGTCCAGCTAACAAGTTTCACCCTTATTCCGTCAACACCTTTGTGAAATTCGAAACTGGGTTTTTCTTCCCTATGCGGAACTGCCATCATATGCAGCTTTGCTCTTCTTTTCATTAGATTCATTTTCTTCCTCCTCGATCTTATTCCATCTTTTCGAAATTTTATTGCATCTTTGACCAAATGTCAACATTTTTCCTCACCTCCTTGGAGTAATAAAATGGGGCACGGAGATTCGTTGCTAGGAAAAAAGGTGATGTCTTTTTCGAAACCTAGCAACCACCGAATAGACACGGTCGTTCCTCCGGATGTCTGTGGCAGAAACCAGGAAAATCTCGCCAATCTACTTATTCTGTACCCTTTCATCTTACTCCACCACTTTTACCAAAAAATCAACTTCCCTTATTGCTTCGATGATATGATAAACCACATCATCATCAAAAATTCTTTCATTCCTATCATTCCATCTTTTGATTAAAATAACTGTCTCATCATCTCTACCGACTGATAGATTAATTCCTAACAACTTGTCTTTTTGGATTATTGTTATTAAGAAAGAGAATAGGAGCCCCAGACTAATCGATATGATAAAAATAAATACTATGTGCAGATAAAATGCTGTAGAGACTCTTAATATTGCTATTGTCAAAGTTAATAAAAATGATAAATAAAACCAAATTTTAAAATTAATCGGAATCTTTCTATCATGATATATTGTCCCATTTTTGTATTTTGTCCCAACTAAAAGCTCTGCAATCGTTTTCCCAATTTCATCAATCGGTTTCCTGCTGATTAATAATGCCTGGTTCATTTTTATTCCTCATGCTTTTATATATACGATTTCGGTTTATAAATGCTACTATTTGCACCAATTTTGCTCAATACACACAGCACATTGTCGGGATGTCCAAATTGCGTAATTTTGAGCAAGAATATGCCATCAGCCCAGAGCAGCTTTTAACTTGCTCTAAGGTTTTCTCCTCATTAAAATCTTCCCATCCTAGTGTAGAGTACAAAATAGTAACATAAGATGCTGAATAGCCTGCTCTAAGGAGATCTACAGTTGCAGCAACCCTTACATCGTGGCTTGGATGAATTCGGATAATATTGTGATATAAACATGGTCTCAAAATGCCTTTAAGAACTAAGCTAGGATTTGATGATATCTCCTTATCAATCTTAAATGTTGGCCAACTAGAATGCTGAGTAGACTTTGGAAATTGATAATCAAAATCAAGCAAAGTTGGATATTCATAAGACCCTCCATTCTTGCAAATATTGGAAGTATATTTGCAACACATTGCAATGTCAGACTGCGACATCTCTAAGAATTCCTTTGGATTAACGAATGTGCAATAATTAATATTTTCAGGTGGTCTTAATGTATTTGGAACCCTTGCCAGCCTGCGAACATCACCTATAACTTTTGGATCCGGTGCAATTATTCGCTTCTTGGTTCTTAGAATACGTTTCTGCTTTCCATCAATGTAGGCTGTCTCTTGCTTAAAATCTCCGAATATTGAATTAAGAACTGAATAAGTTGCTTTCGTGAGAAGCATTTTGGCATCAGTTCCATAAATCTTAGGATGCAATTTCATATAAATATGAAATCCCTTTTTGCCTGATATTAAAACATAAATTTCATATTTTTTATCAAGCATCCATTCGACCATTTGTTTGGTATCCTCGAGCACAAAATCTCCAAAATCGTTGTCGAAGAATATTTTGTCTATTAAAAAATTAGAGGGATAGACCGACACAAATGTATTATTTATTCCATTATTATGTCCAACAAAGTTCTCAAATTCGCCCAAAGAATTAATTTGCCATCGATAAGGATTTCCAACTTCCCTGGGCATTCTACCAAACAAATCAAGAACTGCTGCTCCTAGCATTATGTATCCCTCGTATTAAAAGAAATAAAGTCAAAATCCTTGTCTACGAGTTCCACTTTGCCACTTAAATTTTCCCTCATTTTTCCACCTAGTGCGGTCTGAGGGAGTCGAACCCTCATCAGAGTATGCGTCTTTTATGGCGGAAAGACTTTAACTCGTTTACACCAAGCGACCGCATGTGGATGAGCCCCCCACAGACTCACCCACGTTTTCCTTCTCCTCTACTCAATCTTCGCAGCTAGGACAAATGTTTTAGAGCAAGAGTCCTGCGTTTCACTGAATATTGCTAAATCCTCATCAAATGCAAATAGAAATTTTCCTTTCAAATTAGAGAGTAGCATTTTAAAATATTTACCATCAAAGAGCACTTCTCTGTCTTCTTTTCCCACTACTTGTTCAGTATTGAATTCTCTAGAAAACTTGCCAATGTCTGGTATCCTCATTGACAGCTTGCCATCTTTCAGAATAATTCTGTAGTCCAGTCCTGGGGGAACATCGAATTCTTTTGCTTGCATAATAACCGCAGTTTTTGGATTCATCTTTTCAGGAACAAATCCGTAATCTTTGAATTTTCTCAATTCCCATGGCAACTTTCGCTCATTTTTGTGCTCCTGCTCTATTTCGTATTTATCCCGAGCACTTTCAAATAGAATCTTGTCCTCATTTGTAGTTATAGATATCTCGTCCTCCTTAAAGCCCGATAATATTGTTTTTAAAAGTTCCTCGGAGATTGTTAGAGCTTCCTCGTCGTCTACAGAGTATTTTGTAAAGAATCCCGGCTTTGCCATTATGCTAACTCCCATTACATCTGCGGACATCAATGATGCTGATGCTATCGCATCAGAAAATACGAAGGATGCTGGATTAATCATGGCACTAGATTTTGAAAGCATCGCTGATTCGAACAGATCTTTGAATTTGTTTCTTTCTAGGATGATGTTCACTTTGACCACTCCTCTGGTGACAGTCTCTTTCTAACTTTTTGCTTTATTTCCTTCTGGAAATCACCAAACTGGTCAATAGTTTTTCCAAGGCTGTTTAAATCTGTCGATCTTATGACGCTGAGTCCGAGAAGCTTTTTGTTTAAGCTCCTCAGCTTGCGGTCAATTGAATTCATTGCTCTCTCTATTCCTGAAAATCGTTTTTGGTCTTTGATAATATCTTCGTCTATTATCCTAATGCTCTGTCTTGACATGGTTTACTCTCCTGACTACAAGTCTATGGATCTTTTCAAACTTTACAATGTGGACTTTCTCTGTATCACCATGCACCACTGTTATCTCAGCATCACCAATGTCTTCAACCTTGAGTTCTAGCATTGCTCTCTCTCCTCAAGTTCCAGCATTTCCTGAATGAATTCATCCATTGTTATCTTGCCAATTTCATAATCGTGCAGATGCATTGCGACCTTTTCACGCTTCGTGATATTGGCCATTATTTCACCACCAATGCAGGAAATCCTGTATCGGTGATTTTCACTGGCTTACCTGTAGAAAGTTTGCCCCCAACCAATTTTTTCAGTGTGTTATCAGGGACTTTACACGACTCAATGGTCGCGAAATACTCGATTTTACCAGAATTATCCTTTTTTGCATCGATTTTGATGACTATGTCTGTTTCGTATAAAACTGCGTCTATCCATTTTGGAACATCCTTTTTGGCAACAAATTCTCCGTCCTCAATAATCTCCTCTTTGTCTACATATGCTGTCCAGATAACTCCCTTGTTTGATTTTTCTAAACAACGATGAAATAATTGACTGACCATCAGCTTTCGCTCTTTCCATAGATTTCGGTTAGAGATGCCTTGAAATGGCATTAAGCCATTGTTGTATCTCATTACTTGCTCAGCTATTGAATGAAAGATCTCGCCACCATCGACTACTGTCCAATCTGTGTTTTTCATCGTTGATATTAAACCATTGATATATCGCCAATCAATATGGCAACTTTCAATGTATTGCTCGGCTGATGATTTATCGATGTAACGAACACCATCATAGACTGTTATGCGATCCGGATCCTTTGCCTGGACTTTAATTGATGCAGATTTTCTGTCGAATGATATACAATTATGTGAACCAGGAACAGAGAATGCCAATGTGGTTTTTCCACACCCTTTCTGTGCATATATGATAATATTGATTTTAGGAGACTGGTCAGTTGGCGAAAAGTCAAAGCCATCCTCCGATTTCTTTTTTGGTTTCGGTTTTTCTTTAGGTTTTTCTGGTTTCTCAATAACCTCTGGCTCTTCCTTTTTTGGCTCTTCTTTCTTTTCTGGTTCTTTAGGAGCCGGTTCTACTGCTTCTTCTTTGGGCTCTTTTTTTGATTTCTTCTCCTCTTTCTTAGGATCTGATTCACCATCCGTAACAGCTTCGTCGAAGATGTCCGAAAACTCTTCGTCGTCAGCCAACCTAATCACTCTCTTGGACTGGTGGTGTATGGATTCCAACTACAACAGCAGCATTCATTGATACTTCGCCTGTTGGCTTGCCATTTTTATCTCTTCTCTCCTCGACTGTTCCTATGCAGTCAACCATCGAATCTACCGGGAATTGCATCAGCTTTGGAGATACCCAGACAGTCATGCCGGGTGGAATAACTCTTCCGTCATCGGTGACAAGATTATCATCAGAACTGATAGACATATCGGAAAGACGATAACTACCACTTTCATTATATTCGTCTCCATCTGGTTTTCTCCATTCACTCTTGATTAGTCCTCGAACTACTTTCCAATCAGTCTTGACAGTATAACCATCACTTCCTCTCTTGCTTAGATTATTAATTGCTTCCTTAATGTTGGTTCTAGCTGGCTCTGGTTTCATTTTGCTAACCAACTCCTTTGGCTTCATGGCAATTTGGATAGGATCGCTGAAATCTGCTCTATCATCAGCGCTCCAATCACCATCTTCACCAAATTGGCCTAATTTTACGTCCTTATATTTTGAAAAGAAATTAACTTGGCCTGTCAAATTGGCTCCTTCTTTTCCTCTTAGACTTATTCTACGAACTTGTGCTTTCCCGTCCAACGCATAAATGCTTGAATAGATGTTTCCCTTTTGACTTGTCTTAACAGGATCTACACCTATTGGGATTATCGTTCTAGGCTCTACTGGTGACCTCAATACATACTCCTTGTGGAAAAATGTCATAGCATACTGATGTCTATCATCATCATCCACGAAGTCCTCGGTCTGGAGCCAATCTTGCTTCAAAAATTCCTCATACTCTGCTTTTAGGGTGTCCAGATCTATTGAACTTCCTGTAGCAATTTCCTCCAACTTTTTCTCGATCTCTTTTGATATTTCCATTTATCTCGCCTCATTATCTTCTTGATGAAAAGCTGTCAAAAAAAGACGCCATATTTACTTTCCACCATAGGGACTAAAAAGTATTATTTATTTATTTAAATAAGTTACGTTTCTGTCCAAATTTGGTTAATATGAGTTTTAATATAAACATATCATTTTCCATCAACTTTTAATCTATCTTTGGTCTAATCATTAAACCATAAATCCAACTTGATACAAACAATCCAATAAAGAAAACAAAATAATATGAAATTCTTGCTTCAACATTTAGATAGATTGCAATATGAACCTTAGTTGCAAAAATTACAACTAATGATAAAAAAAATCCATCCATCATAATTCTAATTTTATTCATTTTCCTTGTCCTCCTAATTTATGAGGGCGACTGGAATTGAACCAGTTTCCCAGGATTTGTCCAAAGTATGTTGTGTGACAGAGTGTTGTAACACGCCCACCAACCTGAGATACGCCTAACACGTTGAGCCCTCAATTTTTAATTTAATATTCATTCCTGTAATGACTTTCTCCTTTACAGTATTGCATTGAGCATCACAATACTCAAAATCTTCATAATAATAATCAATAACAAAATCTAAAACTACATCATCAGTAATATTAATTATCAACAAGTCAAACCAATTATACCGTAAATCATCAACATAAGTAGTATAGTTTACATTAAGCCTATCAAGTTGAAGTTCTAAGTTCTCTATGAAAGCATAATCCTTAATTCTAAAATAGTTACCTTCATTAAAAGCAACACCACGAGAATAACAACCAATATTATCAGGATAAAAACTATAAACAATACTGTCAACATTTCTAACAGTTTTTGTATCATACTTAAAACTATTAACAACAACCATTGTTAGTAATAATGAACCAACTATCATTCCGATTGTAACCAACATATATATTTTGTTTTTATTCCATTTCACATTTTTCACCCTTGTATTTTTAATTTATTTCTTCTTTTTAACTTTAGTACATTCCAACATATGACTAACGAAACCACTAAGCGTAATAAACTTACGACCACAACCATCACACTTATACATATATTATCTCACCATCCACCAATCACTACCTTCAACATATAAATGTCTACCAGATTTATTCCTATCGTTATCAACAGCCATCACCACACCATCAGTAACACCAGGACTATAATCATGACCGCCAAAAACACCAAGTAGTTTAACTTTATCCTTCCAAACACGAATATCTTTACATGCATCAGAATATTTATGACTAGCATCAATATAAACAAAATCCAAGCTATCATCAGAAAAATCCTTAACAGCAGAAACACTTTTTTTACGAATAAAAACAGTTTTATCACTAAAATCTTTAAGTTTCTCCATACAAAGCATACGTACCATATCCATACGTTTCTGACGGAAAAGTCTACCACTATAAATATGATGGCGTTTAAAAGGATCAACTAAATATAGTTTTTCAATATTAAGATTCTGTAACATACTAAGTGCATTATCACCATACCAAACACCAACTTCAACACCAACTAAAGGCTTACGCTGGTATAACTCTTGGTTTTTAATAAATTCTATCATAGGACGTATTTTCATTTTCTTGAACTCCTAATTTATCTTGACAGCAATATAACCATTCTTCAAAGTGTTTGCAAATCTTTCCACACTCTTGACATTTGTAATATGGCTTATTGCTCATTTCCTACACCTTTTAATTTAATATTCATATTCAAATAATTCTTTCTTACCTCTTTTTTTACACCAATTACATTTTGCCATTGATATATTCCGCCAAAAATAAAAAGAGATTGCATAACTTCCACATGAACATTTATAGTATTTCATTTTCATACTCCTTTTAATTTAAAATCTTAGGATTTTTCTTCTTTCTTTTCGGATTATGTCGTTTATTACTATAATGAATCCTACACTTGTCACAGCAATACTTATCCCTACCATCACCCCAAAACCACATAGGTTGTCCATTATCTTCCTCACAATCAGGATTTTGGCATTGCACATATCTTCTTGAATTATTTCCTATTTTAAATTTGCTCATTTTTAAATTCCTCCATGTCTTGCATTGTAGGCAGTGGATACCAATTTAAGATGTATTTTGACTCCCCAGGGCTCAAAACTATTAAATCAACCAATTCTCCATAATAATCTTCATCAAAGACACCGTCATTATCGATATCAACCCATAGCTCCCATTCACCAGATGGGAGGTCAAGAAAGGTTATCATTCCATCGGCATCAGTATAACCAGAAAAATTCATATCACATGTTTCGAGAAAGACAAAAGCTCCCTCAATTGGGGTTTCGTCAAACCACCTTACATTTTTTGTTATCTCACCTTGACCCATGCAAGACATTGAGCTCTTAGATGATAATAAAAAGAATATACAGATTACCATCAAAAATATTATCTTTTTTTCGCGTGGAATCTCTCTCCACTTTTTTCTTATACGCATTCAATTCCTCTCCTCATTCTCGCGAAGTGATTCTTCACACTCGTTTTTGCAGACTATGTAATAGCTTGGTGGGATATAGACCAAATTGTCTGTTTTACGTCCGCAGATAAAGCATTTGTCCGGACTATGCTTGATATCCTCCCAAACATCACGACAGCCAGGACGGTTATGAATTATATATTCATGCCCATCAATCTTTGCCTTAATCACATTTTCAAATGAGTAAATCGACTCTCCACATATACTACACTTTTTCAGCATTTGATGCATCCCCATTAAATATTGATTCTCCTGATTTACGAATGTATCCCATACACTCGCATTTCTCGCAAGGACGAGCAATACCATTTTTGCTCACCCTAAGTCCTAGTCCTCCACATTTCGGACACGTTTTATATCCTTTGATTAGTCTGGTCCCCATTCTTCCTCCGTCCCTGAATAGAACAACCTATTGAACTCTTCTTGCCAGCACTCGTTGCATAAAGGTTCTCCTTTATAATCACCACGTTTTAAGGCTGGCATGTATTCTTCGTTTTCTAGTCCGCATCTTTCACATTTCATTTGGTTTTCTCCTGAAAGTTGTTCATAACACAAAGACCCTCACCCTTGCCATTGCAGTTGGGGCAGCGAACACGTTTTTCTCCAACTGTCCAACCGTTATCTCTAGCAACCTTTAATCCATGCTGTTTGGAACGAACACAGTCAAAGTCAACCAACTCACCGCACTTGTCACACATCACAGTAAAGATCTTCATGAACCAGTAGTTCTCAGACATTCTAGAGACCCCCAGAAAATTGAGAAAGGAATTTCTCAATACCTTTATCAGCGTCACCGTTTCCAAGTAATTTGGCCACAGAGTAAAACATGACCTCGTCAGTTTCAACCTTAGTTGGCCGGTGGCCTAAATTCAAGCTTTTGACTAAATAATAGTTTTCCCAATAAGTTCCAGAAAATTTAGGGTTTAAATATTTACCCCTTGCAATATATTTTAGTAGTTCTGGCTTTTGGTCAATAGTATCAACAGCGTCATGAATTTTTTTGGCTACTTCTCTGTTTAACATAATTACGGAATACTCTTATGGGTTTATATTACTTTCGTTTTCCTTTGAGCGAATTTCAACCACTCTTTCATTACCATATTCACTAATAATTAAGAAATCGGAATTGCTATTATGAGAATTTTTAGAATGAGTTCTAAGACTATTATTCAGGTTACGATATCCTTTACCAACCACACCTTGCTTGCCACACAGTAAACAGCACCAATTATGCATCATACCCAGCCCTCAACAAATGGTCTCATCTCTAGTTTTTCAATTTCCGTAAATGGAAAATTCAAATAATGCTTAATTGCAGTTACACCATCATGTCCTTGGCTCTGCAATATTTTAATTAGTGTAGTATTATCCTCATAGTAGAAAACCAGCCAAGATTCATATGTTTTGCGAGTTGTCTTTGGTCCCAAGCCTATGGGATTGATATTTGCATACTTTGCCCATCGCCATAAATTCTCTCGCCAATCTTTGTGAGCTGGTAATCGCTTATCAATCTCAAGAAAGTGGCGAATTGCCATCTTACCAATTTGATTTAACCTCACCCATCGCTCTGGCTGCTTTCGTTTGGCTTTCCTGGTTGCCAGAAAATCTGGCAAATGAATAAAATCATTATCAAACCATTCAGGATGGTCTTGGAATCTCTGCATTTCAATATATCGCATTCCAGAATACAAAAGTGCGTTAAACATAGTGCGATATTGGCTTTTGGGAATAGCGATTTCTAAGACTTTGTATTCGACTGGTCGGAGAATTCGTGTTTTTAGTTGTTTTCCCATTAATATTGGCAATTTTGAATTTAATTCGGAATTCGGCGAAAAAGCGTGTGTTTTATTATTTGTGGTTATTTCGTTCGTTGTTTTTCCTCCTATTCTAACTGGTGTTTTTATTCAGTGCAAATCTTTTACCCTAAGAGACACGGTTCCACTAATTTGAAAACTACAACTTTATCGTCGTCGAACAGCTCTCCGAATTTTCCGGTAATACCGAGATCCTTTTTGCTCATGACAGCAGCGTCTGAAATATCCTTTCTTATAGCTCTTCCAGTCTCTTCACAAATAAATGTAATGTGTGCGTCCCGGATTTCTATTCCCTTGTCCCCAGCTTCTATTTGGTCAAAAAATTCCTTTCTAATTGGTAATTTCATTTTTTCTTCACTCCAATGCTCTTTTTCAGATTTGTAAAAAATTTCTTATGGTTAAGATGCTTAATATCAGATCCCATTGTCTTCATCGTCATCTGCATCATTATCTTTGCATTCTCGATTCCACATTTCTTGCATAGTTTGGAATCCTTCTTCTTGCCATCTTTCATTGTAAATATAAATCCACCCATCTTCCTATCGTGATATCTAATAAGTGCCTTTCCACAAATAGAGCATTGCTTAATTCCCAAGGCTTTGCAGATTTTAGTCTTTATTTCCATATTCCCTCTTAAACTGATAATCCAGATATGCTATCTTCAAATCAGGTCTTTCGAATCTTTTCATCCCATCAGATTGAAAGCTCAAACAATACCAGCCATCTTTCTCATGGACTGTTATAGGGCTCTCATGCTTGCAACGAATTGCAAATTCATCTGATGTTGGAGTTCGACTATGGATACATCTTCTACACCATTCGTATCCTATTTTTACTTTGTATTTATTCATAACTGTGATGCTATTACTAATATGATTAATCCTAAAATCACCAATAGGACTCCAGTCTTTGCCTGTTTAATTTCTTTCTTCCTCACTCTTATCCCTCATAGGTGGTGGTAGGATGGCAGTATTGGAGAGGTTGTTAATTGGATGGGATGTTTAATCACAAGAAACAGGGTTTATAATTTTTTACTGAGCCATCCTACAATTATTAAATACGATAATCGGTATTTAAAAGTTTTTAAACATTCAGTAATTGACGAATAGAATGAATCAGACCCTGGGAGGACTATCTAGAATATTCTAGACTATTATAATCTTCCCCTCTCTTAATGGTCAAATTTTAGAGTAATCGAGTAATCAAATTAAAAACCCGAAATCTCAAAATGCACCTTTCTTGCATAGTTGTAAGTCGTTCCGCATTCCTTAGCAGCTTCACGAATTGTTGCATCTGGGTGTGTCTCATAAAAGATTTTCAGTCTTTCATTTATTAATGGGTCTCGCTCCTTCCTTTTGCTCTCTTTTTTCTTCTCTCCTTTTCTTTCAGTCTCTTCCTTCAAATCAGATACTATCTTTGCACCCTGTTCTCTAACATCAATTGTATTCAATTTTGCAAGTCTTTCAAGAGCTTCAGTCAAATTGATATCGAGCTTAAAAGCTGGTAAAAACTTGCTATCGAAAGGGTAAACTGTTGGAGGAATCCCATAGTATTCATCACCATCAGCTACTTCAAAGCGAGTTTCTTCCTCACCCAAATCATTTGTTGCCTGAACCGCAGTCGCGACAGAGAGCACCCTAGCATCACCCATACCCAATTTTTTGATACGAAGCTCTATTTCCGTCAAAGTCGAACGAAGGTCCGGAATTATAGACCCCTTTGACTGTGCTAGGAGCATAAGTGATGCAGATAAATGCCGAATAATAAATGCCAATTCTTTCAAGGTCCTAACATTCTTCGCCCTCGGATTCAATGATGATGCAAAAATACCAGATTCATCAAGGATAACTACATTCTTCTCTGTTGTTAGCAAGCCCATCAACAATTCACTAACTGTCAAAATGATATGGATTTCATCTGGTCTCTTTCTATAATGAATCCCCCTTTTTAGATAGCCTTTGTTTATAGCCTCACCAACTTGCTTGTAGTCAAAGAAATTAATATTAGTGTAGACATGATATCCTCTTTCAACAAGCATCTGCATAAACACCACTGCAAGATTGGTTTTACCAGAGCCAGGAACACCATATAAGGTGGATATAACACCCTCATTAAACACAATCAGAATAAATTTATGCACATTTAGTCTAGCTTCTGACATTCTTACTCCAACCTAAAAATTGCTCTAACTCTTTTACCTGTCGGTGTCTTTCTAAGTGGCGTTTGGTCCATGATAGCAAGTCTTGGAACCTGTGAAAAGCCAGTCTCAATTTTCTGAATAAACTGTGACGGTAACTTAAGACGCATTAGGAGTTTCCACTTTTCGTCCTTATCCAGATCTATTCTCTTATTGAATGCAATCTGAATAAAATCAATAAAATCCTGAATTTCCGATATATCATGTGAATAGACAAGAACTAACCAATGCCACCGAGCACAGGATTCCTTATAAGTGCAGTTCTCCGATGATGCATTCTCATCTGCATCATACAGTTCAAATACTTGCTTCCTGAATGCATCCCTTACATCACCACTCATGGATCGAATCATTGCACCTACACGCATTTCTTGCTCGAATCTACTTACCATTTTCTACCTCCTTCATTTCTTTAATAAAACCCTCAACAAAATCTTTGAGAACAATGTCACCAAGATTCGGCTTCTTTGCAATTACTATTCTCTCCTTTACTAGGACTTTAAAAATCCTATCATCCATTGCTTTCAATTTGGGGATAGCTCGCATTGCTTGCTGATTTTGCATCTCATCGATACCAAGCTGCAGGTCTTCATGTCGAACAATGATAATCCCCATCTCATTGTCAGAAAGTCCCATTCTATAATGGCCACCAGAGATATCCATATGCCTGGTCTTCGGATAAACTGCATCACTCATAAGTAGATTGCTTGCCTCATCTCTAAGAGTCTTATATCTGTCAGGGAGCATCTCTTTACCAACATCAATGAGTGACAATAGTTTCATATAGAGACCGTGGAAATTTGTCATCTCAGACATATCAGCACGGTCTTCCATATACATAGTTAGCAAATCCTTTGGGATTTCTCTCTTTCTTTCAGCTATTGGTTTTGACTCTGGCTCCGTCTCTATCATAATATCCTCCACCCATATCGAGATAACCGAATGGGCTATTCTCCTTTACTTGTCTTATTGGTGTCACAAAACCACAGTGCAAGCATTTAACAACCTCCTGGCCAGTATCATCAACAGCCCTAAGCATTTCCCTTCTATCGTCTCTATCGATTGTGCAGACACTGCAATACGATGTATATTGTCTCATGTCGCTCCTCCATTTTTAAGTGCATCAAGTTTTACTGTAACCTGTTGCATCTCTCTCCTTTTATCAAGCTGTTCATGCAAATCACTGATAATATTTTTCAAAGTAGTTATTTCCTTGTTCTTGTCCAGATATTCTTGCTCTTTTTGCAAGTTGGTTATTGTAGCACTATTATCAATTTTGCTTACAGTCCCGAACCAAAGATTCTTTTTCATTGCCACAGCTTTGCGGTTGAAACCTTTAAGCTTTAAGAGGTCTGCTTGTATATGTGGTTCTAGCTCTTCAAATGCCACGTTGCGTAATTTAGTGTGGCATATCATCGCTGACTTTGTCTCCTCTATATGTTCAGGAGGACACACGATAAATGCATCACTTCCCTGGACGTTAAATCCTACGATGATAAATCCTCCAAGTGCAAAGCACATGAAGGAACGAAGTCGTTTGCCATCTTTGTAGTATTGAGTTGCTGGGATTATATCATATGGGTGAATGCTTGAATGCCCTCCTTCCGTTATCTCCAAATCAGTTATACAGGCACGTCCTGATTTTTTCCAAGCTTTCCAGGACTCATTGAATGCCACTGCTAGCAGAAGAAGGATGAATAACAATGTGGGATAGACAGGAATAGGCATTTCAACTCTAACAAAAAGGAAGGTTAGAACAGTTGCTGCAGTCAGGGCAAGGTATCCGTGCATTGGATCCCACTTGTAACCCAATACTTTCTTTGCTTCTATTTGCTCTGTCATATTATTCACCAATCAATTTGTTTAATTGCTCCCTCCATTCCTCTTCTGCTTCATTTGCCTTTAAACCTGCATCCATTCTTTTGCGAACAAATCGTATCTTCATATCACCAACAGTCTGAATCTTTGGCTTTGGCTTTTTCTCTTCCTTCGGTTCTGGTTCTGGTTCTGGCTTTGGCTCAGGCTCACTATGGGAAGGCATCTCTCTAGTTATTCCTTCCTTCATCAGTTTATCATCTATTTCCTTAATATCGTCAGAGACAGTTGGTGGCACTGTGCCTGTAGTTCTTTGCCTTTTGCTTGGCATCCTTTGCTTAATGCCATTCACAAATATTGATAGCTTATTGCCCTCATGAACTAAGCCAAGCTTTCTCCTAAAAACATATAAAAAACCAACACAGCAAAGTATTCCAACAAGAAATGAGATCCAATTCAAAGTAGATCTAATTTCACCATCTATCTCTATTGATGCAGCCCATGGATCTGTTGCATCATTTATCCTACTCTGTAGATAGATTATTCGTTTCTCCTTTTCAGATTTCTCAACTATTAGACTATTAGTTCTATTTCTATAGATGCTAAGATTCTGCTCAACATCATATTTCTCTACTGTAATGTTGTCTTTGTCCTCTACAGCTTTGTTCCTCTCTGCAAGAAGAATTGCAGCAGTTGCTTCAAGCTCTGCAATTTTTGCTTCATTGCTATCTATTGTTGCATTAAGAGAATCAACTTCATCTTCTAGACCCATAATCTGAAACAGAAGCTGTTCGATATATGCATTTTTTTCTTCTAAGCTTTGATTTATCAGATCCTCAATAGAATCTGGCACCTCAATAGATGAATAATCAACAGATACAACAAATCTATCAGTTGCTCCATCCACAAAGAATCCATAGTTTTTAGTGTTGTTCACAAAAGTATGGTCATAAGTTATTGGATTGCTTGTCACTTGAAAGATTGTTACGTTGCTTATTTCACTATAAAGCAGTCTAACAAGAGTTATGTCTGTTTCATCATAAGGTGTCGATGGGTCGAACTCTAAGCTTCTGTTTCCAGCCAAAGAAAACAGACTTGTTTCCAGATAGTCAATTGCCTCAGTCCCTATTGGTTCAATTGCTAATACTTTGGGACAAAACAGCACTAGCAACAGCCCTATGGCTATTACGATTTTTCCTTTCATGTTTTCCTCCTTTTCTATTTTATTTTCTTTATCAAGTCCGCCACTATTGCTTCCACTTCATATCTAGTGTCGTGAACTGGACCATTCGTTGTAAACAAGCACTTTAATTCAGGACTTGTATTACTATCATCTAAATATTTCCTTAAAGCCTTAACTGAATACTGTCTACTGAATTCTGGTATCAACCAAAGAAGTTTTTCGAATATTCCTCTTTTAATTGCTCTCTCATACTCTGCATCATCCTCTACAATCCCAATTCCCAGGGAAGCCCACTGCCTAATTTTTTCATTGTCTTTCAAAGAATCTGTAAGCTCCTCTGCTAACTTAACATTTTTCAGCTCATTTACTGTTAGAGTCGAACCATGTTTTCTGAGCTTGCATCCATATTTATCAAATATGCGATGTATTTCGTCCCAGTCAGCTTGAAAGACAAATTTGATGGACACTCCTTTTGTTGTCCATCCATCTTTATTCACCATCTCTATTTCCTCCATTTTTTACCATTCCTAAAATCATTTTTAATCTGATTTGCCCTCTCTTTCTGTTTTGCTCTTACTTTTTTGTTCTTAGAATAAGGCACATACTTCCTTTTTAATTTCCTATGCTTTCGCTCCTTCCTCGGCTTGTATGGTTTTCTTTTCTTATCTCTTTTACCGGCAACAATGAATATAATGGCCAAGGCCATTACAGCAACAAGGAAGAATATGACTTTGCAGTCCATGCCTTTAATTATTCCAACACCTGGCTCTCCAACGAATTGGCCTGTTCCACCACCTCCTCTTCCCCCACCACCACTTGGTGGAGATGCCAGAAATTCTTGTATGTATTTTGTGACACAGTCCTCTGTAGTGGAGTTCTTAACACAGAGTTCGACATAGTAGTGGCCTGGGATTATTACAGTGTGGTTAAAATACTGATATGTTACCCAGCTTGTATTTGCTGCTTCATTTCCGGAAACTATAACTACCCATCTGTAGAAATCTATTGTGCCTGTGCTGTTATCAACACACTGAATTTTATGGCCAACTACTGTAAAATTGAAATCTGCCTCTATTGGTATAACAGAGTAGTTTGACCAATTAAACCAACCCGAAACTAAGAGTCTAAATGGTATTTCATTACTAAAATTAAACCATCCTGAAACTAGACGTCTATAAGAAGAAGAGTTACTAAAATCAAAGTATCCGGATATTACTCTTCTATATGAAGACGTATTTAAGAAAGTGAAGTAACCTGAGACAACCTCACTGTAGTTTGCAGACTCTGCTGTGAAATTGAACCAGCCAGAGACCAATCTGCGATAGTTAGTTGTATTTGAGAAATTAAAGTAACCAGATAAGAAAGTAGTGTGAGCTATTGTGCTTGAGAAATTAAACCAGCCAGCAGATACTTGACTAAATTCTACAGCACTACCAAAATCGAACCACCCTGATACAATTCTACGATATGTCGTTGAATTAGAGAAGTTGAACCAACCAGATGTTACAGGAGCAAATACTGAATAGTTTGAGAAATTGAACCAACCAGAGACTATTGCTGAATATGCCCTACCTTCTGCTCCGAATGTAAACCATCCACTAACTATTCTTCTGAACGAAGATGTATTTGAAAAATTAAAGTATCCAGAACCTACATTTCTATATGTTCTAGCCTGAGAATTAAATGCAAACCAACCCGAAGATACTGTTTGATACTCCGCTATATTGCTGAAATTGAAATATCCAGAGACTAGCTTACGATAGGAAGATGTGTTTGAGAAGTTAAACCAACCTGAGACAAGTTTCCGATAAGTTCTACTTTCCGAATTAAAGTCAAACCATCCACTGACTACTCTACGAAATTCTGCAGTGTTGCTAAAATTAAACCAACCAGACACTAGAGTATTGAAATATGCATCATTACTAAAGTTGAACCAACCAGATGTTACAGTGCTAAATGCAGAAGTGTCACCAAAGGTAAACCAACCGGATTCAACTCTACGATAGGAGGATGAATTACTAAAGTTGAACCATCCTGTCTTCACCATGCTCAGTGTGCTTGTATTTGAAAAATTAAAGTAACCTGATACGAGCTCTCTAAATTCACGTGCTCCAGAGTTGAATGTAAACCAACCACTTACAATCCTACGATAAGATGAAGAGAAATTACTGAAATTGAAATAACCCGAAACAAGTTCTCGGAAGTCTCTAGATTCAGAATTGAAATCAAACCAACCACTTATAACTCTGTTATATTCTACAGAATTTGAGAAATTAAACCAGCCACTAATCACTTTTGTAAACGACGATGAATTCGAAAAATTGAACCATCCAGATTCAATTCTACGATAACTCCTATCTCCTGATGTAAAGTTGAACCAACCGCTTACAATTCTCCTGTAAGAAGAGCTATTTGAGAAACTGAAATATCCGCTAACTACTCTTCTAAAAGACGATTGATTACTAAAGTTAAAATATCCCGAAAGAAATGTAGGATATGAAGAAGTATTACTAAAATTAAACCATCCTGTAGAAATAGTACTCCATTCACTTGGTACAATAGTAGTAGCCCAACTAACATTCCAACTGTAAACCTTAGAAGCATTAGAAAGATTTACAAACAATGCTATATTGTTTTCCTCTATACTGCTTATATCGTTCTGATTGCCATCAAGATTATCTAGTAATATGTTACCGTTCTCATCAAGTATGCTGAAACTGGTGTTATCTGTTTCATCTACACTTGCATTGAAATATGTCCATGTTGTATCAGTTGGTCTGGTAAAGTTGATGCTTGTAACATTACCATAGTTATCAGAAGTACTTTCAAGTGTATAGTTACATACTCTACATCCTATTATGTCGTTAAGGTCATCATTAGTCCATTCAAAGAATATGTTGTAGTTGTCCATAAGGTTGCTATGGATGTTTCTAAGGTCATCAGTTACAGTGTTTATCTGTTGGTCAGCACTCCATGTCTGTCCACCATCTGTAGAGTTAGATTCATAAATATCTGTAGCACCACCTGTTCCATTACCAAATGCAAGATACAAATCACCATTTCCTTGACTACATGCAAGAGCAGGTTTACCACCATAAGTATCTTGTTTAATCATAAAACTATCATTCCATGTATCATTATGAGCATGGTATTGATGCAAATATATATCAGCAGTACTACTAAGATCATTGGTAAGTACTGCTACATATATATCCCCTGTTTTACGATAAGTTGTTGCATCATAGCTGAAATAACTACTGCTTATTGCTCTAAGGTTAACTCTTGTTCCCCAACTCTGTGTATCTGTCCAATATGGTCTTGCACTAAGCATACTTCCACTATAATATACTCTGAAAACCATCATACCATTGTCTTTAATTGGGAGGAAACTATAATATGCCCAACGTGTAGTAAGTCCACTAGTAGCTACACTTTCCATTGTTTGCCAAGTTGAACCATTATCAACGCTACGTCTGCAATACCCTGCTTTAAATGTTGGAAAAACCATGCTTCTATATCTATATGTACCTGTCCATATTTCACCGTTACCTGCTACAGCAATGCCTAGAACACTACGATATGGCTGATTATCAGTAAAGACAATGTTTACAGGGTCACTCCATGTATTGTTCTGCCACCAATATTTCATATAAACAGAATAGCTACCCTCAGTTGTAATAATATGTATTGTTTCACCTTCAAGTCCATAAGTCCATCTATCATACCATACAGCTACCTGTATGTATCCCTTCCCTGATGTACTTGCTTTTGTCCATGTAGCACCACCATCAGTAGTGTTATAAACCCACAAATCGCCATCGCCTATGAAGCAGAAACCATGTGTTTCATTAATGAATACAGTAGTAGGACCAAGTGATTGCCGATATGTTACATCACTTGCAGATGCTTCAAGTGTAACATCACTTATGCTATCACCAAGAACACTATTGTTGTAATATGGTATATTCTCATAATATGAGTTTCTAATAAGTGGTGGAAGTCCATAATATGTATTGTTTGTATTATTAACTAAGAAAGTATTGTTGAAATCATCATCCCAACTCTGGTTATTAGCAAACCAACGATAACTACTGGTATTTGTAAAATTATGTGATTCTACAATAATATACCATTCACCTGTTCCTTTTTCACGATTCCAGATATATGTTTGGCTACTATTAGCTACAAGTGTATCTGTTTCAAGTAACCTATCGCTATCTTCATAGTCATACCAAGAGATATTCATATTAAGACCCTGTGGATGTTCAAAATATCCACTCAAAGTTACAGGTGAAGTTTCTGTCATATTAGTATGAGTTGGATAAAGCTCAGAGTATTGTGGTTCATCTGCTGTAACAAAATTAAATATATCACTATCGTTCTGCCCATCATTATCACCATAAAGGTCATATGTACGAGTACTCCACCAATAGGTTGTATTTGGTTCTGTGATTCCTGTAGCGATAAAAGCAACAACTACTGGACCACCTGTTACATCTCTTTCATCACTACTACTAATTATCTGCCAACTACCACTATAATTGCTTTCAAAATAAATATAGACACTATCATCATCTTGGTCATCAATTGTTACATATAGCGTTGGTGTTTTATCTATATAAATACTTTCATTATTTGGAATCCATGCTTTCATTTCTGGATACCAGTTAGCATAGAAAGTATATTGTTGATTTAAATCTCCTCCAAGATTATCTGTTGCGTTAATCCACCATTTCTGCTGTATATGTGTAGCATCAATTGTTATATCACAGGTTTTTGTACCATCACCTTCACCATTTCCACTACTGCTACCTATATCAGGCAGTGTTTCAATAGTCCAATCCATAGGGTTGCCATCAGGGTCAGATAGATATACACTTAGTTGTGTTGTAAGGAAAGCATCTACATCATCATCTGCATTAGCAGGGTTTGGACTACTAGCTACAGGTGGTTGACTTGGATCAGTTGTTTCACTATCGCTACTGTTCTGGTCGCTATAACATTCTATCCAACTATAAAATCCCCATCCTTGATAATAATATGTTGTATCATAGTTAAGGTCTGTATGGTTATAGCTTTCACCATAAATATAACCAAGTGAAATACCATCACCCCTTTCCCATACAGTATCCCCTGTTTGATTATATTCAAGATACACTGCTGAAGAATTTTCATGTAATGTCCATGTAACATTAATAGCTGTACCATTCCAAGCAGTAGCAGTAAAACTTAATGGTTCTTGTGCATCGCAACTCGTTGTAGTAAAATTATACCAAAAGGATTCATTATTACCATCGTTATCATCTACATATACTTTCCACCAATAATCAGTATTATATTCATCTGCCATACTGTAATTCCAATAAACAGTTCCCAAATCAGATACATCTGCATCAAACTGTTGAAAAGTATAATCCACTCCATCACTACTATTAAACCAACTTATATCCATATTACCATCTTCAGGATCATCAACAGTAACCATACAATCAGGGTATCTTTCAATATAATCACTATCATTACCTGGATAAAAATCTGTAACACTTGGTGCAAGATTAGCAACTGCTGTAAACTCAATATAAAGACTTGGTCTATATGCTGTTGTAACATAATCACAGCTAGCGAAATAAGCAAGTTGATGTCTTGGTGGAATACTCATAAGACTAGGAGTATAACCCATACGCAGAGTGGTAGTATTAACAATATTGTTCACAGCTTGACTACCTGCCTGACGGTCATAATCCTCAATACGAACACTTAAACTACTATTAGTATCATTAAAATTACTATATACCTCATCAGTTATATTACAACCATACCAATTACCAGAAGTAATAGGTGTAGCATTAAAAGCATGCATGCTAATTCGTTGTTCTTCACCCATAGCATTATATTCAGCTACAGATGGGAGAAACCATGTTTGATTATGCACAATAGAAATAACTGCATCATCATCCATAAGACCAGTACCACCAGCACAATAAAGTTTCAATGTAGCATTTTCAACAGATACGCAATCGGTATCATAAAGATAACTCATATCCCAACGCATCATTGTTTCATAATAACTACTCATCTTGAAACCACTACCAACAGTATCAACAGCATAAATATCAGCATAACAACTTGTATAGTCAAGCTCTGTTGTTGGGTCAATCACTATTGGATATGTAGTATTCTCATGGAATAACCACCAATAAGGAACATGTATATCCATACGGAGATTACCAAAACGTGTCATATGCATACTTTTATTCAAAAGAACCATACTACCATTACTATCAAAAGCATATACTTCAGGGATGTAAAACATAGTTATATTATTCTCATCACGAAAATATACAGAACCATTTGTTACTATCTCATTATCTTCCCATTCATTATAATCTTTGAAATTAACCATATCGCTACCAAAGACAATACCCATGCTCTCTGTTTCATCCTCACCATCAAGTTTATAGGAACGAACAGTCATCTGTTTAATAAGCTCACTACCAACATCAGGGTTACCAAGTCGTGAAACATTATCAATGATAAGCTGTTCAACAAGACCACTGGTATCACAAATATATTTCAAATCAATACCAGTATCATACTGCTCAGGATAAATTATACTATCACCATCAACAACACCAAGAACATTCTTTTTACCACTCACACGTGTACCATCATCAAATTTTAAAGCATCATCAGGATTATAAGTAATCATAAATCCATTATGTAAAAAAGCTACAGGTCTATCACGAACCTGACTACTGCGTTCCCTGAACCAAATATTATGAACAGATTGAAGCATCGCATACTCATATGTCCTACCAGATATAGTAATAGGCTCATCAGCAACCGATAAAGAAGCATCTGCTGCCTTCCAAACACCACTATCATTATAATTAACAACACCACCATAAGATAAAAGTCTATACTGACCAGTATCATTATTATAATATTTAGTCCAAGTAATACCTCTATCACAAATCTGCCATCCACTAGGGTTGTCTCCCAACTCATCCTGTCCTTCTACAATTGACGGCAATTCATTAGTTCTAAAATCACTCGGCATGAAAAACAAAGTAAGATAAACAAAGGATATCAAAATGGCAATAATTATAAGAATCTTCTTATTCCTCACTTTCGTACTCATAGTATCCCCTCCTCCTAAACACGAAGAGGAGTAGGAGAAGTATTAAGATAATCAGCAAAATGGCACCAATGTTTATTCTCCATTGTCCAATTTGGACATCAAATTTACTATGCTCACCAGCATCTGGCAGATCTGGCTCCTCATCCCATTCATCTGGCTCAGGCTCGTCATGGCAAGCATTATCATACCAATACCAACCCGCACCCTCACACGAGCCTTCTGTGGTATATCGCCATGCCTCGAGTCTATCCTTATTTTCAGATATCTCGCCTGTTGATTTTGTAATTGAATCAGCACAGCTCCCACTGATTAGATTTAAAGTGATATAATAAATTCCTCCATCTTCAACTGTAAAGGTTTGCTCTGTCAAATCGTATTGGTAGCCAGTAGTGCCAGCGTAACCAAAATCTGAATCAATTCTCCATTCATATAGGGTTGAGCTGATTGTATTTGTGCTTGTGCTTGTGCAGATAATGTTTATTCCAACTATGTTCATAATGAAATCTGCACCTGGACACCCGGATGTATTTTCGAAAGTGAAATAACCCCATGAAACATTCTGCCATACTGTTGTAGTTGAATTTGACCAGTTAAAATAACCAGAGACTAATCTGCGATGCGAAACAGTTTGATTTGAAAAATTGAAATAGCCAGAAACGAGCTTTTGCCACTCAATATTTGTGCCAAATGAAAACCAACCATTATCAATTGCAGACCAAGGAGCTATATTAGAGAAATTAAACCAGCCCGAAACAAGTCTACGATGTGAGGAAGAATTAGAGAAATTAAAGTAACCTGAAACCGTCCTTCTGTAAGACGATGAATTTGAAAAGTCAAAATAGCCAAAAGCTACTTTCCTATAACTTTTTGTAGACGTATTGGAAAAATTGAACCATCCTGATACTATGCATTTATAATATGATGAATTACTAAAATTGAAGAAGCCCGAAACAAGTTCTCTATATAATCTGCTTTCTGAAGAAAAATTGAACCAACCTACAGTAACACTATTATATTCTGCAGAATCTGAGAAATTGAAATAACCACTAACTAATCTTCTATGAGAAGAGGAATTTGAAAAGTTATAATATCCTGATATTAATCTACGATAGAGTGGAGAGTTACTAAAGTTAAAATATCCTGAAATAATCCTTCTATAAGAGCTTGAATTAGAAAAGTTATAAAATCCCGACACTAATCCACGGTATGAAGACGAATTGCTAAAGTTGAAATATCCTGTAAGCATGTCATCACGCCACTCTCTATCTTCTGGTTCAAGTGTATTAGTATAATTATTTGGATCTGATCCACTAAGTGTTTCATCATAATCCGTTACGCCATCGTTATCTGTATCAGCTAGCCAAGGGTTTGTATAATATACCCATAGTTCTTCATAATCACTTAAACTATCGCTATCACTATCTGGATAGCTAGCGTTTAGTGTTTCATTACTTGGAACATTGAAGATACAAAATGATGTAAAAGACCTATTTGAAATAACAGTTGTATTATCAACACCACTTATAACTTCGCCTTTATGCATATTGAAAAGTTCATAAATGTTGTTATCTGTGAAATTAAAAGTATCAGAAAGATAAAGCATAGTTGTATTCAAAGAGAAATTATTTTCACCTTCTGGTGTCTCATAATATATATATGATTCATTGTTATCTTCATCAGTAGTATATTGTTCAGCTATTCCATAATAAGGATGATAAAGTCTATCAGTATCAGTTCCAGTTCCACCAAGCTCATTATCTCTTGTATCCCACCAGAAATGATAATAAATATTCTCCAATTCAAAAGGTTCTATACATACCTGCTCATAAAAACTATAAACTACAAAATTACTACAATATCTATAATGAACTTCATCTGTTGGTATATCTGTTAAAAGTTTACCACTATCATGTGTCATTCCATCTGGTCCTTGGTCATTTTTCATCCTATCGTGCTTACTTACATCAACTTGACCATAGGTTGCATTGAAATAATAGAACGGTGTATATGTTATATTTGTTGGAGTACAATTTAGTTGAACGTATCTACGAGTGTTATATCCACCAATTCCTGTCTTATTCCACCATGTTGTATTTGTTCCACCATCGCTTGTAGCATTAATATTGAAACTATAATTATGACCACTGAATACATCAAAATGTTCAGATGTGTTTATCTCCCAAAACCCACCTGTCATATTGCTAAAACCATATGTATCATTTGTCCAAGTATCACTACTTTGATTATACCAGTTAAGATATACACTGCTAAGGTCACTTTCTGCTTCAGTTATTGAAATATTGATATATGTGAAATTCTCAGATTGTCGACTACTGTTTGCATAATATCCATCACTAAATACCCCTGTTAATTGTGTGCTTTCACCTGGTGGTCGCCAATAAGGACCACCACTATCAGATAAGTTTCCTGCGAAGTTAATAATTATTTCAGGAATTGTTGTATCAACAGGTTCATCTTTAGTAGTAAAATTATACCAACTAGTATTAGTATCAGTACCATCATCAACAACTATCTTCCAGTAATATATATTTCCATATCCTGTGGAATTACTAAAAACACAAGTATATGTTCCATTAACACAACTTGAGTTAGTCTGAATTTTATTCCAACCTATAAGATTACATCGCACTACAGAATTTTGACTAGCAACTGGATGAAATCTTTGTGCAAAAAAGAAATAATCATCATAGAAATCAATACCTTGGCTACAATCATCAGGAATTTCACTATCACTATAGTTATAACGCTTTACGGTATCAAATCCTTCACCATTCCAACGATAACGGTCTACAGTAATACTAGGTGTAGAACCTTCATGTATAGGTAAAAAAATATGTTCATTATACCAAACAATACCTTGATATCCATGACTACCGCTTATAGTATAATCCAAACTATAATTAGTACGACTACCAAGTGTAAAACTTGTATCATATTTTGATACTACTTTCGATGCAACATTATCATAAACAACCCAAAAACTATTATTATAAAAACAGACACCTGATGGATAGTCAACTGGCTTACTAAAAAGGTATTCATTTTTAAAAGTTAAGTTATTAGCATAATGAACAGCTATACCACCCTTTTTTGGTGTATCTGGATAATTACAAGTAGTAACATAAAGATAACCATCATGTAAACATCCATCACCATAATGACTACCATATGTTCCATCGCTAGTTGTATCATGGCTTTCTTTCTGTGTACCATTACTCCTCCAACTCTGATTAATATAATTATTGTCTATAGTCCAAAGAAAAGTATCATTAGCAATTATACCCTGATTGGCATAAATATCATCCCAGTTCTCCTTTTCTACAAACTTAGTGCGATTACCTTCATACCAAGTAAGAGTCATAGAATCCCCATCTGTATCATTTGCATAGATACTAAGAGTAGGTGTCAATGAAACATCAACACTATTATTCGCAGGACTTTCTTGGCTAAAATATGGTATATTATTTTCTACTGATTGGGAAACTTCATCTCCGAAAGACAAAGTTGGGCAATCAGATTTTATTTTATGAATAAAAAGCCAATCAGTATAAAGGTCATATTCACTATCACGGCAATAAATAGTTATTCCCATATTACAGTTATCAGGTGCTATATCATAACTTCCTATTTCATTATCATTAATAATAAGGTTAGCATTATCATCAACTCTATCTATATCATAAACAAAATATGAACCAAAGTAACCATCTGATAACTCATTGACACTACCATCATCATCACAATCTTTAACAGTAATCCTACCAGTATTCCCACCATCCATCCTGATAAGTGCTTCACCTGTTGCACCCCAACCTTCCCATCCGTTAATCAAAAGTTGATATATGTCTTGTGTAATTTCAAATTTACCACGAAAACGATAACCATAATCAGTAGGAAAAGTACGAGTACTAATATAATAATAACGATTACTACCAGCATCGCCTTCAAGTTTTTGAACATAACCACCATGAGTAGCATCAGTACTAGCATAACTCACACTACCATCAGTGGCTTTTATATCCCATCTACCATCTATACTTTGACTACTCCAGTTTTCAAAATGGTCAAAAGTAGTAATGCCATTGCTAACATTACCAACAGCATCATTACCATAGAACATTTCAAAACTACTATAATTGCCACTATTGTTAACCCAAAACCAAGCATAACTACTATCTTCAACGGTTTCTATCCAATACGGTAACTCAGTTGTATTATCATAAACAAAACGTATATCATCAAAATCTGTTTGAGAATGAGAATCAACAGTAACATTACCACCACTACTGAAACTAATATTTATAAAATGTTGATAATCATCGACTTTATCAGCAACATTTATGGTTTTGTAATAATCCCAATCTGTATCCCACCATTCAGAAGGTTCACTACCACTTTCTGTATAAGAGCAATAGATATAGGGTCTTAAAGAACTAGGATTCTCACCAGTTAAAGGATTATCAAAAGATATAATAGAAACACTTGTATCATAAATAGTATAACCAGAAACAGAAGAACCATCTAAATAATTATTACCAGACGTAGGAGTAGCTATCCTAATCAATAAATAATACTTAGTATCAGCATCTAAAACAGGCTTAGGTTCACTAAAATCAAAAACAACAATAGAACCATCTTCACCTGAACCAACCTCTTTAATTTCAGTTAATGCAACCTGACCACCTGCATAACTTGAAGAATAATCAACATATTCATATAAAGCACATTCATATGATTCAGTTGAACCCAAAGTAGAAAATTTAACAGTTATACTGTCAGCAGTTCCACCATTAGAACCCATAGTAGCCCATGCTCCACGATAATAATTAGTTCCAGAAGAAGTACTAATAGTACAATCATTACCAGTATTGGTATAACCAAATGTAGGGTCTATCTCAAAACTAGCACCAGACTTTAAAGGATTACGACTCATATTCTGAGTAATCATAAACCAAAAATAGTCATCACCATGGTAATCTCTAACTCCATGTCTAGCAGAAACAGCACCACTTTGAATAAGTGGTTTAATATCAGAAAAATTAAAAAAGACAGTATAATCCTCTGTTTCATTAGCAGGATATGTAATTTCGTACTCATACCAACTACTTCTATTGACATAATTTTTTACTCTTATATCAATACCAAAAATAAATCTAAAAAACAGGTCTTGAAATGGATGTTCATTATTAACTGTTAAAGTGATTTTCTCACTACTATTATCATCACTACGATTTCGGTCTATATCCAACCATTCATTAAGGTTAGTTCCTTGCCATTCAGATACCCATTCCTCTTGTATAGGATGCCATGCTTGAAGTTGCCATGCACTATGACTTCTGAATAGATTCCAAAAATGACTATAATTTAACTCTCTCCATTCTTCAATTCCAAAACTGTTTTCAGGTGGAATAAAAATATCATATGCAGGATTATCTGAATCATAAAGTGGTTTTTGATTTTCATATTCACCAAGTATTTTCTCTATTGTTTCATCTTTCGACGTAAACATGGGAAGAATAGTCATTCCCAAGCCCAATGTAGCAACTACACCTAAAAGGCATAAGAAGTATATCTTCCCCTGTTTATCCATAGTTTTACCCTATGGATTAGGAGTATGCTTGCAGTTCGAACAGTGTGACATTCACATTTTCACCATGTGATATTGTAAATCCAGAACCAGCTCCACCATCACTATCTTGTAGATAAAAATTGTAATATATATAAGCTGTTCCACCAGTATCGTTGGCTATATGGACTTGCTCCATTATTTGAGCTGATAATGATAAATCAGCTGATGTAGAATAAGCTCTATTCCAGGTATCTTCCCAAGCACTAGCTGTAGAGTTCCAACAGTGAGTAGCATTTAGTCTACACTTAACAACTATATCAAAAGTTGTATCATATGGAACATCACCACTGCAGGATGAATTCAACGTATTAGTCGATGCATATGCACTTGCACTAGACAAATTTGTAGCATAGTCATTTGTTGGATCGGCTGAGTGTGGATAGATAAATATCTCTAAAACACCACTAGCTCCTGCTCCTGGATCTCCATCAGCACCAACTGGACCCCAGTGCCTTGGCTCAGCTTGGGGGATACTTCTCACAATCGGTTCGCTCACATTTGATGATATCATCAACAAGGCAATACCAAGAACTGCTGCTATCACCAATGTCGAAACTACACTCGCATTTCTTATTTTTATTGCTTTTTCTTTTTTCATATTTTTCACCTATCATTGACTGTTATACCAGTCAATCATCTTTTCATAACTCAAAATATTTCCGGTCGTATATAAAACAACCGATTCATAAGGCATATTAACTTCGCTTCCTGCCGTTATTATAATACCAACTCCTGTAATCCCCTCAGAGAATCCATAATATTTCACATTGACACCGTCAACAATAGCTTCACCCTCTGCTACCTGTTTATAACCTTCTTTTTCTAATCTTTGTTTATAATCCACATAGATTTCAAGAGCAGAAGAGTCAGATCCATAAGCTTCTTTTCTAATCTCATCACTGCCTGGGATTTGGTCCAATACAGATTGATATTTGGCTTCCAGGTCGCTCGTATCTAGCTTCGAATATCCTACTGGCTCTTTGACTTCTAAGACCTCACTGAGAGGTAGATAGCCTGTCTCATAGGCAACACCTGCACCTATTAAAGCAATAACTACCAAGCCAACGGCCAAAGTTGCTCCCATTTTTTCTTCCTCCTATTTTACATTCCTCCATACCAGAAGAAAAACAGCAAGAAGGCAAATAACACGATTATTAAACCAACAAATGGTTTACGTTTTGCCTCTCGCTCTGCTCTAATCGCAACTGCTGCGATGATAAATAACAGAGCAATAATTAAGAAACCAAGAGGAATTCCTATTATCTTTGTGTTTAGGAACTCTGATGCCTGCTCCTCAATTCCTGTCTCTTCCTCTGATGAAAACAAAAAGAAAATGTCAAAAGTTCTTGCTTCATTAGGCTGAACTGTGCCTAAATAGCTCTGGTCAATAATGATACCATTGCCAGTAAAAGAAAAGTCCTCATCTGTCAAGTAAACTGAATTTGTAAAATCAAATACTTCAACAGAATAAGGTGAAATTGTATATGGATAAGTATCAAAACTAAAAGATATTGTTAATGTGCCAAGAAATGCTTCATCGTCTGTGTTTACATATTGGCCACGAGTCCAATAATAGTTTTTCTCATTATGTGTTTTTGCATCATAATTATCAACAGTAATAATAGCAAAAGAGGGTATCGGATTTGCATCTGTTGCATAATAACTACAATCGAATCGTCTAACACCACTGGCTGATATTGATATAAGTCTAAAATCTAGACCAGAGCCAGATATTCTAAAATTCTCACCTCTAGTAAGATAGACTCCGTTTGTTACATCATAGCACCTTGCTGTTGATGTATCTGGTAGAGTGTCATTTGCAAACTCTATGTAGACATAGACCTCCCGAATTGTTACATTAAGTGGATTTGAAATTGGCACCGTCGCTTCGTAGAAATTTGTTTCCGTATATTTTGTCCAATAGAAGGATTTAAGCTGTTGGTATCTGGTAACACGTTTTACAGTTATCTCTGCATTGCATTCAACTGTTACGTTTTCGCCATACAGAATTAAATTATTTGGGAGATAAGAGTAATTGGTAAAGGACGAGCCATAGCCAACAGCTACCCAAAATATTTCGGACGCATTCCCCTCGAAATACATTATATCTTCAATAATTGTGATAGTGCCATTTGTAGAGCTAGATTCTGGTGCCAATGGGTAAAACGTGGTGTTGCTGGTAATATTGGTCTCGTTTATCGTTGTGGCTGTAGTGACCACTGCAGGACATATTTGAACGGTTCCGAGAATTGCCCCTTTCTTATCAAAAATTGAATATACAGATGGGATATTGTAGACCACAGATACAATATCTAGCCTTGTAGCATCATCAAGCTCCTGCTGAAGCTCTAAAAGTTGGCCAACAATCACACTTTGACCATTAATGACCAGTTCAAGATGGCTACCATTGATAACATATAATTTCGAATTCACCATATGAATTGAATTGTTATCGTAAATTGTATCATTGTCTGCATCATAGATTCGAAGCTGATAATCACCAGAAGGCAACAAAAATTCTACAGACTCATAAGGGCAGATACCTCTTTCAAACCATCTAGATCCACCACTCTTTAGAAATGAAATCATATAATACTCGTTATTGAGATTTGAAAACTTATAGCTGTGATATGTTAGACCGAAATCGAGGAAAGTGTAAGTTGAGTTTAAGGTGTGGTTACCAGTATACATAGTGAGATTGTAGTAATCTTTTATTGTTACGTTGATTGTGCGATTAACATATGTCCAAAAGGTTTTACTAATCTGTCGAGTGCCATCAATGTAGAGTTTGAGAGTTTCATCTGGTAGACCAAGTGCTTCATTTGTGTTATACCATGAAATATGCACCATGGCATCAAAGCCAGATGCAATATAAAATCCGTCTGATGTTACTAACAATGTGTCATTCTCTGTTTTTCCAATTGTTCCATTCATTGGGTTATAGAAAAATTTAGTGATGTTATAACTACCAGGAAGAGTGTTAATATGAATAGTATCCATTGGAAATAGAGTAATATTGTAGAAACGATTTCCACTTTCCATGGTAAAGTACATGATAGATGAATTCAAATTCTTAATTGCAATATCATACCAAGCGATTGGAATATCGATAAAATCATTCACCTCTGAAATCACATAAGTCTGATAAGACGAGCCAGTAGGATATACTTTATTATCAAAGTAATCGTCGATTCTATAATATATGGTATCTCCTGTATATGTGTTATAGAAATTTCCATAAATACGGTCATTCTCATCGATTGTAGTATCATCACTTACATAAATTTTAAATAGGTTCGATAATAATCCTGTCCCTTTTGTAGCATGATAAAAGTTAAAATATACAGGAGTAGCAAAATGTCCAGGACCACTTGAATCCGACAAATATAGAGTCCAATTTGATGAAAACTCTGTTGCACCCCCTGTATAATTTACTATAATGTAGTATTTTCCAGGTATCATTGAAGATGTAGAAAAGATATAATGATAGTATCCGTTGACTACATACAGATCCATTTCCGAATTTGCAGCAGTTGTCCAATAAGTGTCATTAATGATTTTTGTCTTTACCCATGTATGATTCAATGGAAATCCAGTTGCATTTTTTATCGTTCCAACACTCTGAATGTAATCGCCGACTTCCCTATACTCTGGAAAGCTAATCTGAAATGTTGTATTAGCCAGCACATCAAACTGGAATGGACCGGCATCCTCCATAAGATGGCCATCACCTGCATAAAATATCAGATTCCAAGTTCCAGGATTGGGAAAGGTTCTGTTATATGAAAAATTGCCACCAGTTGTGGTGTTATCTCCTTCTATCCAAGTCATTGCTACATCATATAGTGTAGAACCATACCAAAGCCTTACACTAGCATTTATCGTATTTGTAGAATCTGTAATCGTTGAATTAAAAAAAACAGTAGTATCTGATTCGATTATTACATCCGGATCGTAGGCAAGAGATTCAAACACTGGCTTTTCGTTCACTTCGTAGGACGCATATAATGAAATATCATATGAACTCGATAGTTCATTAAAAGCACCAATTGGGTCTGGAAAAGTTCCATCATAAACCTCCGATTTGTAGGGGATGATTCCCTCACTTTCGTCTGTTCCATTGACACCACAAGTTCCATCAGCATCAGACTCACCCCACACAAAAATAAAATAAGATTCAAGGTGCTCACTAAAAACTGGTGCTGTAAAATTGAATGTATACCAATTACTACTTGTTCCTACAACATTCATTTGTATTATCTCAGTCTGTCCTAACAGCACATCAGGATCGGAATCAGTAACATTGTAAATTCCACAAGTTACATTTCCCTGATAATCAGTCATAGTTAAACGAGTAGTGATATTGAAAATGAAAGAGTCACCATGACTAATACCAACATTGCGTCCATACATGGTGTCTTCAATACTAAAAACTTCGTCTTCAAAATTAGTATCACCACCAGTGTCATAAGCAGTTATGTTAAGAGGGATAGTTGTAACCAGCAAAAGAATAAGTAACAAGATTGAAATTATTCCTTTTTTCATATTTTTTCCTTCTATCCAGGTTTGAGATACAGCCAGTAAACAGCAAACCAAGAAATGACCAGGCTAACTGCTGTCAAAACTAAGACACCATAACCATGCCATTTTTTGTAGATTGGAAGGAAGAATATATTTATCGCTAATACGTATCCAACCATTGCTGTAATTGGCTCACTTAAAGCTCCGATGTATGGTGTATCTGGCAAATAATATGCAATTACAGAGAATGCTATTATCGTTACGAATATTATGGTTGACCACATTTGCCTGACTATATGTATTGCCATTCTTTTTCACCTCACAATAGGGAATAAATCCCAACTATTAGAACTGGCAGTAGCAATCCCACTATTACACCTATGGGTCTCCATTCCTTATACTGCTTTGGTGCAATGAGCGAGAGAAGGATAATAACTATGCCAATTCCAATAGAAATTGGTATTATATCACTCTGCACGTTCGCCAGTTCCATTTCAACATTTATTGGTGTGTAGTCATTAGCTTCTGTCGTGCCAGTTACTGCTATGAACTCCTCTTTGGTTATTGTGTATTCATATTCACCTGGTTCGACATTAAATACTGCAATTCCATGGATGTTTGTTAGGGCTGTCATTGTGCCTATTCGTATTTGGACTCCGTCAAGTGGCATTCCCTCAAATGTTGCATAGAATTCTATGTCAACACGACCATCGGATGCGTATGCATTTGTAGCAAGAAACATGGCGAGAAGAATTGCCATAGCGAGAATTAGAAATGCCGGATAGACTCTTTTCCTACTTCCTTTCACAATTCTCGTTTTCATACTCCTCACCTAGTGTTCAGAGCTACATCCAATCTACTATTGACTACTCTTAATTCGGTTTTAGTTTTTAAACCTTTCGCTATATTTATTTTCATTTTGGGACTCTAGCACAGAAAGCACTACAGCCCACTGTTAAACAGACACAGCAAAGAGCACCACAAATCACACAGCCAACTACCCAAAGAATTGGGTCAAGACCACAACAGCAGCAACCCTCACAGCACCCACAAGTTGGGCAGCACGCATAAGTCATTTTTTGCTCTGCCATCATGCTATGTGCGAGTTTTGCAGGTTCGAGCATTGAAATACCATGCTCTTTGCATCTAACATAGTAAACCACAGCACCAAATGCTGTGTTAATGATAATTAAAGAGATTAATTTAGGAATCCATGGCACTGGCAAGAGCCAGAGATACATTGAATAAGCTATGCCAAGACAAGCACCGGCGAGGATTCGGGTTTTGTTGCTGCCTTGGCGAAGTCCTAGTTTTACCGAGGACCAATCAAAAATACAGATTCCAGCCAGAGCCCAGGATAGAATGAATATAAGCAAAAAGGATGGCTGAAAACCAGCCATATACAGCAAAGCGAAGGAAACGAAGGCAATTGCCCCAATTCCGTATGTTCCGAGGCAACGAGCACAAAAACGATGGTTTTTGATAAAAACATGGTGGTGTCCGTGGTCTAGGAGATTAAGCTTCATTCTTCAACCTCCGAGAGATAGATTGTTCCCTCAGAAAATGCCATCGACCTTGAACCACCTGAGCTGATTATTAAGTATTGTCCCTTTGTTTTATAGACTTGGTTTGTTGGATACACATTGTTATCGAAGGAGTGTCGAACATTGTAAGGACCATGGACTCTAATCCAGTCCATATCACCAAATTGCGGATTCTCAAAGTTTGACATGAAGAACAAAATGCTACCAGAACCAGCTCCACTTGAATAGATCTCTGCTTCACCTACTATTCTCTGCAAAATATATGTTCCTCCTAGATAATAGACATGGTTGTTATCCATAGGACTCATGCATTCACCAGTTATAAGGTGCAAATCAGCATCTTCATTTGGGTCACAGCTGAATGTTTTTATTAAATCACTTCCAGGGTCTGGCTCCTCATCTGACCACTGCATGTTAAATGCAATATCCCTATCTAATAATTCCCACGTGCTTCCATCGTTCTTTGTAGCTATGCCATCGATATATTCCTCCGATGCGTAAGAGACCTCCAATGGATCTCCATAAAATCGTTCAAGGATAAACCAATATGTCTGACCAGCCTGATATCCAGAGCCAAAATTAGCAAATGTTAAAGATTGGTCAGTACCAACTCCACCAACCTGATACGATTTCACGTCAAGAACTTGGCCACCACTTGGATATTGCAATCCAGTGTCTACCTCTACTGTAAGCTGAATTGTTTGATAATTGCAATCTTTAAAATAGAATGTTGCAGTATCCAAAACATTATTTGGAGCAAGTATTTTTTGAGCAACCCTGTCATTCAAAATTAAAGCTAAATTTGGGTCTGGTGGAACATCAACGTCAGTTTCATCTTGAAACCACTCTAAACAGCCTGTTAATGATAGTGATGCTGCAAGCATCACACACACAATTATGCCTACTTTTTTGTTTTTCATTTTAACACCTTAATTCCTCTATGCCATGCAAAGGCAAGGATTATAATGCCTAAGACAACGTCAAAGGCTTTATCGATAAGTGGTTGTAGCGACTGTGCTTCCCATGCTTCATAAGTTGGCCAGAACACTAGCCACGATGCAAATACTGCAACCAGCAAGATTGCAAACCACAGCCATTTCTTCATTTTATCCTATCTCCAATATGCAATCTACGAACACATTTATCCAGTACTCTTCACCTGCTTTTATCTCTACAAGATTGTTTTCTGGATCTCCTGGGGTGTATATTAAAACACTTTCATCAGGATGAACTTCCAGCACTGCATCAAGATGCTCCATTACTGACTCAAAGAATATAGACGGATGTGAACCATCTGCAGCATCGATGTGGTCTTGGGTAAAGACGATTATATTCCAGTCATTAGCGTGCAACTCCCATGTATACTGTGGCTCGTGAACATCGTAGACTAGGAAATACCAGCCAAGTCCGATAAGGACTGCAACTACAGCAACTGTCAAGACTGTATTCTTCATTCTGCTCTCCTAACATTTTTCAATAGTTAAAGTTAAAACTCCATCATAATCATCATAGCCTATCTGGTATGTTTCGCCTGGAATTATAGCTTCCAAAGAATTCCAAGGGTGGCCTTCTACCCAGGAACTCCAATCATCATCCTCTTCACAATAATGAAAGACGACGATTTTACCAAATCCCAGCACAGATTGGCAAACATCCTCTGGGTCATTACTACCGACACACGTAATCTGTTCAGCAGTAAATACAACATCAGTCAAATCATCAGGTCTAAGCTCCCAGGACCAAGATCCCCCTGGAACTATGTCATCGTAGAAGTAATAAACTCCTACTCCTGTTATTACCAGCATCGTTACTATTCCGATTATTAATATTTTGTTCATATTTTTCCCCTCTTTGAAATATACAGCACAAATGCTGCAAATGCAAACATCACAATCCAAGTCTCATGGTGCAAGTCTGCCATTTCAAACCATACATCATAATAGATGAATTGGTGTAGCAAAAGTGCTATAACAATTACAATAAATGCGAATATCAAATTTCTAGTATTCATTATAGCACCCCTGTAAAATAAATTATTAAGTACGTCAGCCAGAATATTGCTATCGCTCCTAACTTTGTGCCTATACTGATTGGTGCAAGTATGCCGATGATAATTGATATAGCAAGGAAAATAATTGCTAGAATAATTGACCACCACGAAAATCCTGGAATTGGATCCGGATTATATTGGCCGTCTATCCATTGGGATGACTCATCTGATGCTAATCTTCCCAATATTGCAGTATACTCATTCATATCGCCCTCTACAGATTCTGCAGTGCCGGTTGCTGTTTTGAATCCTGGTGCTGATACCTGAACTTGATGCGAACCAACTGGGACGTTGACTAAGATTTCACCCATAGATGTGTCGTATGTATTAGTTCCTATAACAGCTGCAGATCCTGGAACCCTATTTCCAGCATAATCTTTAACATGAATGTGTATCTGTCCTATATTTGGTGGGATGCCTTCCGTTATTGCAACAATATGAGATGGACACCACCCTGAAATTAGACCACCAGAGTCCTTAGTTTGGGCTGAGATGTAATAATCATTTTCACTACTAAATGAATAAGTAGTTGATGAAGATGATTGCCATGAAGAGATTGTCCCGTCACCATAATCGAATTGGTACTGGATTGTATCACCATCTGGATCTGAGCCAGTGGCTGTGAATGTTAAAGAGTCACCAGGTGCTCCAGAAGTTGGACCTGTTACACCAGTACAGATCGGTGGCTGATTTGCTCCGGATGATGTGATTAAGACATTATGAGGAGGAGACCAATCACCCTCTATGCCATGCTCGTCTCTAGCTTTTGCTTTAATTCCATAATTGCCTGGTGAGGAATATGCATGAGTTGGCTGATTTGTGCCCCAGCCTGTCATAGTGCCGTCTCCCCAGTTGAATTTATAATCAAACCAGATATCACCATCTGGATCTGTAAAATCTTCTGCCCAAAACATTAATTCTTCACCGGTTGTGCCTGTAGTTGGACCATTTACCCATCCCGGTTCTGGAGGATTGCTTAATGCATCGTCGTATACAAATTTTGCTTTGAAATATAGATTGTCACCTGAAAATGCTATAAAACCACTATCTGATGGACGCTTTACAAAAAGATAACCTAGATTGCAAACTCCACCACCTTGAATATCATATCGAATCTCATCTGCCTGGTCTGGAGGATGGTTAATATTTTGCACAACAACCCATATTTGTGAACCTGGTTCAACTGATGCATTTCCGATCCATATAGGAGCAAGACCGTCATATCCAGGCGAAAATGCAATAGCCACAGTAGAGCCTGATATAGTATTATAGCTTCCCTCAATCGGATATCCAATCGATGAAAGAACAATATCAATATTTGGTCCCAAGTCCTGAGCAGAGACCCAAACACTGGTTATTTTGTTCATATTCTGTGGAACAGTAAATTGCTGGGCAACTATTGTATCAATGCCACAGTCATAAGTATTATCAGATGAATAACAACCTATTTCTGTTTCACCAGTGATAGTCAATGGCAAGACACCAGCATACATGAGTAGAACTATTGCCAGCAATATTAGTGCAAATCCCTGAACAGGATTTATTTTCATAAAATACCACTCCCCATCAGATACCATATCGCAACAGCGAGCACAGCACCGATGACCAATAACGGAATTCTAATTTTTGGGTTCTTAAATGGTGGAAATAGAAATGCTGCAATTGCGAAGATGGCAAATATTGCTATTGCAATAATGATGTTAACAAACTCGAAACCAGTGAATGATTGTAAGACTACATCAATTTCATAATCATGATTTACAAGATTTTGATTTTGATTAAATGTTGCAAAACCAGATTTCGAGACTTCTAGGTCATATGTTCCATACGGAACATATATATTTGCAACACCATAATGGTCTGTAAGTACTTCACGAGTTATTTCAGCATCCCAGAATTTGACTTTTGCCTGTTCTATTGCTACACCATTTGTGTCACGAACATTTACTGTTACATGATAATTACCAACTTCTTGTTCAGAGAAAATAATTTTTTCACCCTCTGGACCAGCACGACCATCTTCATCTATTGCGTGAGCACGTATGTAGACATATTCATCACCTTTTCTACATTGGAATGCATCATTTATTACTATGCGATATAAACCAGATTGACCTGGAACTTCATATGCGCCACCATAGTAACCTGGGTCCAAAGCATAATCAGTGCTTGTTGGTGAACTATACTTTGCTACAACCCAAAAACTTTCAATTGGTGATTGTGTGTTTCCGTTCATATATGCCTCAAGAGTTACATCCACATACTCCCATTGAATATACCTGTTTTTATCAGTAAATATTTGAGTCTGGCCTGGTATATTTTCAAATTCATCAACCACAAATATTTGTGCCTCAGCTTGATTGAATAAGGAGTTTTTGAGTTTTACAACCCATTGATTATTACTACCAGGAACAAATGCTCCTTCAGGAATTTCATATGAAACTGGATAATTTTCGGTGTTATCGCTTATAGATTCTGTATATCTAAGAGTTCCTTGGCTGTCCCATATCTGTAGAGTCCAACCAGCACCACCACTATGGCCTGCATCAACTTTTATTTCAACTGTAGAACCAACTTCATAAACATACTTTGTATAAAGATTGCCTTGAGACTCTTGTCCTTGGCTATCAGTCATTGTGGAGTATACTGAACCATCATTTCCTATTGAATTTACAGATGTTATTGTAATATCACCAACACCAGAAACAAGCTCTGCTTCATCGACAGCTATTAATAGGTCACTTCTTCTATGCCAGATATTGCAATCAATAATTGGACCATCAGACACTTCTGCTTCACCAAGTTGGATGTAATACTCTGTAACTATTTTTCCCACTTTGTTGCCTTTTACATTAAATGAATAAGTTGGTGTATCAATATTATAATATCCTGGTGGTGGGTCATTCCAAAGTATATAATCAGGACCAGGAATCCACCATTCAGAGGATTCACCAATACCACATTCCCATCCAATGCAATCATTACACATTTCAGGTAGATAATGCTGATATGCATCATTCAATTGGTAACCATTGTTATGAATATAATCTGTATAAACTTCATCCTCAAAACGTGCAAAATCCTCATCATACACACCTGTCTTCAAGTTTACTATTTCAGTAGTTCCATCAACACCAACAAACTTGGTAATGGCATAATATGGACCAAGATAATCGCCTGGATATAATCTCTCTGCATTATCTGATAAAGATGATGCATAACGAGGATTAAACCTAAATTGTAAATTGCTCACAATCAGTTGGCCATAATCACCTGGGAGCCATGATGAAATATATCTATCTGGTATGTGAATCTCTGCTGCTTCTGGGTCTGTGGATGCTCTTATCACACCAGAACCTATATTATATCGCCAAGACCTATTGATATCATAATGGTCGGTTGATGTATCAACTGCCATCAGTGGTTCTAAGATGCTTGGAAAAAATACAACTAATAAAAGCGCAGCTACAATTATTCCAACAATCGCCTTATTTCTTGTTATTGGTATCATTTTGATTCACCTCAATTTTATATTTCTATATTACTCAAACTTACAGAGAATAACTCTGTTTTACTTTCTTCAAAGAGCCCGAAAGCTCCATACTTAACTTGATAAATAATAAACTCACCATGATAAACACCCTGCTTCATATGGCGAACTGATACTGTAATTGGCTTCGAATCCCACACGATGTTCAGACTACCTATCGAAGTTTCAGCTCTATAAGTATCTCCTACATTATTATGTAGAACTACAACCCCTGTTATTTCATCAGTATCAAATATTGATAAGGCAGTATAGCTATCTGGCTTTATGTCATAGCCATCAAATGTAAATCCCCAGCCATTTACTGCATCATAATAGACTGTTCCATGAACTTCAACTTTAAAAGATGGTCCCATTATTGTATCGATGAATGCTATGTAACCAATAGTGATTAAAATCACTACAATAAGAACTACACCAATTGTTGTTTTGATAAATCCAGGTCTCATAAGATACCCTCCACCATTGCCCATATGTAGAGCCCAGCTCCAAGTGGGATTATTCCGATTAACCAAAGGACTGGATGTTGTTGAGGCATGAGCTTTTTATAGAATAGCAATGCACAGTAAAGCACACCCCATGCTATCATGAAATACCAGAATGCATATGTAGAGTTTTCCCAGCCTGTCTCTTCCATGTGACCTACTTTGACAAAGTTACCACTAATTGACACTATGATTAGCAGTGCTCCGATGATTGCTAGTATTACTTTTTTGTTCATATTATCTACTTTCTCATTATGTATTCTACCAGTCCGACTACTATTATTGCGACGACGATGACTGGTGCAAGGTCGTCCCATGTAAGTGTACCTACATATTCGCAAAGTGACTCCCATGAGTAATCATTGCCTGTCTTGCCTGCGAAATGGGCATTGAATGCGATAAATATATCGGAGCCCACTAGGACAAGTGGTATGACTATATATTGGATTATTTTGCGTTTTATCATTTTATCAGTCTAATCATAGTAATGTGCATTATGCGTCTTGTAGATATTCTGCTTTTTAAACAGATTTATTATTTGATTTTTTTCGCTTTCCTTTTTTACTAGAATCTCTGTATATGTGGTTCCTGCACCCATCTCTGCATGGTCTGAATAAGTTGAACCGAGCCTGATGTGCCACGCACCTCTTTTGTCCTTCTCTGGAACTTCTATTATGCTAACTCGGTCTTGTTTTACGTCACCGGGACCAACATAGACATCAGCTTCTTTTTTACCATCAAAATGATTGAATTTTTCGATTTTGAAATATTCTTTTGGATTAAGTCTTCCTTTGCTATCCTCGTGCTTTTTTAATATAGCTCTTCTTTTTTCTTCTTTTTCTTCAGCTATTGCTCGTTTTCTATCCCACTCTCGCTCATGTGCAATTCTTTCTCTTGCTTTTCTCATTCGCTCGTCTTCTTCGCCATAATTCTTTCTGTACTCTTTTCCACCAGCGTTCTTGGCGAACATCGCCTTTTCTTGTTCTCTTGACATACGTTTTGACATATTTTTATCCCTCCAATGCGTATACCACTACACGCCATTTATAAGCCATTTTGCAGCTTGCCCAGTTGCCGACGTACATCTGCCACTGGTTTACACCGTCCCAAATCATCCCTGGGACTATTTCAGGATTGCCGTATGTGCTGGTTGGCTCTGTATCTGACTTGCCCCAGCGAACTGTATCAGTTGAATCTTCAAGACAAAACTCTACTTCGCCACCCCATTCCTCGCAGGTCTCAGCCCAGCTCCACTCGTATTCGACTTCGGTTCGTGTAGCACCGGATTCATAGCCAGACATTGAAAAGTCCCAAACGTCTGTCTCTCCATATGATAATATACCATCACCCGTATAAGTTGCAACAACTTCCCAGTCACTGCCTTCGTCTCCGTCTCCATCTTCGTCACCGGCTCCACCAGAGCCACTTCCATTTGAATTATTGTCGGACAAGCCGACAAATTCAGAGACTGGTTCCCAGTATACGAATAGGAATAGGAGAATTATTAAAATTGCAATTATTGCTATTTTCTTTCTAGTTAGCATTTTTTAACCTCCACAAGCTTGACATTTTTCGAGCGTGAATACCATATCATCGTCATCAGAGGTAATTAGCAAGCTGGTATCACTATTGCTAAATACATATTCAACAACTGAATCTTGATTCATGAAATCTTCAATAACTAGGTCATTATTTGTATTTACCGACCAATAGAATGCTGTAAGAATACTAAAATTGCTGGCATCCGGACCAGCAAATAGTTGACCATAGCCATCGTCAAAGAATACAAAATACGCATCCCAGGAATCATCCCATGCATCGAGACCGTTTATGCTTGTCACTTCCCAGCGACCTACAAATTTATTTTCTTCAGTATTGGTTGTATTACCTCCAAGGAAGCCAGGGAGACCTACATCGATGTAGCCCATCATACTCAGACCCACAATGACCAGTGCCAGAACTACTAGGATTGCGATTATTGTGGTTATTGGCTTCATATCATACCCTCCAGAGACTGCATTGATGGAATCCATGCTGTAATTGAAAAGCCAAGAGCAACTACAATCATCATGATTATCAGAAAGTCTATTACAAATGCGACCGCAAACAGCTTCAATGCCATAATCCATGGGAATTTAAACCAATAATGCGCTAGAGCACAGAATATTACGATTGATAATGCTAATCCGATAAATGGAATAGCAATAGCCATCGATATCATGTAAGTAACTGCCATCATGATGATAAAATAAACAAACCAAAAAAGGATAGACAGCACCCAGGTTTTTTTGCCCACGAATTTCATACTTAATATTGCTCCTATCATTTTATCACTCTAACTATTTAAAGGTTCCAGGATTTCCATAATACATGAGTATATATTGTAAACCTGGAACTAAATCTTCTGTTCCACCTACCATTGTAAGTGTTAATGTTTTCCCATCATTAGAAAATGCATATCCCCATGTAGACCATTCATAGACACCAGGAGACTCCAACTCTGTAGTAGATGTTATTTTCACAATATTATTATCCAATATTTCATACGTAGAAATATAAGGTGTAGTATCATCAATATTTTGCCAAACTTTATTTGATCCATTACTATTGAATTCCATATATCCTGGTCCACCTGCATATTCATATGTCCAAACACCTAGAAATTTATCTTCATCGCTTTCTATACAACCAGATAGCCCAATTACTAGCATCAAAATTACTATTGATACAACTATTAATTTTTTATTCATTTATAGACCTCCTATATTTAATAATTTTCCTAATAGACATCCAACAACTTCATTTTCCTTTAATATATCTTTTTTCATATTTTCACCTCATCCGAGTCCTATCTGTTGCAATGAGAGGTCGAGCGTCCCGAACTCAAGGATGCCGACTTCGCCAAGCAATATCAAAATTATGCCTATTGCTATAAGAATGAATGCATATTTCCGGTATGGTTTGACAATTAGGAAGAACATCATACCGATGAATATGAAAATTAAGCCGAATACCGCAGCCCAGCCGATTATGAAGAAGATGGCTGTATATAGTATTATCATGAATAATAAGAAGATAAAGAAGATTGCTGCTATTGGAACAACCAATGGGGATAGAGCTAGGAGCTCCATAATTGCATCTTTGTTTTTGATGAATGGAATTATAATATTAACACCCCCACGACCACAAGGTTGTAGGCTGCATGGACTCCAATTGTTGCTGGAAGTCCAAATTTTGGGTTCTTGGCTATTATGCCAAGGATTATACCCATAACAAAAGCCAGGAGCAATGCTGGCCAATTAAATGTATCAAATGTTAATTGATAATAAATAACACCATAAGCGTAAGAATGCCAGAATGCAAACAACGCTGCAGAAATGATGACTCCGAGATAAGAAAGAAGAACACCACGGAACATCAATTCTTCAGCTGTTGCAACCACGACTACTTGAATTAGAACTACCTGCCAGAATAATTCATGTGGAGTGTAGCCTGTGGTTAAGAGCCCTGCTAGAACGAGCAGAGAGAGGAGGATGGTTGTGCCGATGAAAAACGCGACGAATGCAAAAACTGACTGATTCAATGGTCTTTGAATTTGTTGTTTAGTTTTTGCCTTTGAGAAAACGTAAAAGATAACGGTCATTACAAGATATGTCAAAATGAGATTGCTGTAGCCCGAAGACCAATTGGGAAAGAGGGCAGGTCCATTAATCCAGACTAGAATTTCAATTAAAATCAGCCCAAAGATAAATGGGAATTTGCCTATTTTATCATACAGGATTTTTCCTGAAGCTGCAAGTGGACCTATCTCAATCACCAACTTTGAACTTTTTTTGTGTTACCACCACTATCGACCATGTCCCTTAAAAAGCGAGAACATCTAAACAAGTTTAAAGAGAAAGATTGTGGGGCAATAAATGCCCCTAATCAAAGTTGGTGTGTCTAGGCATAGGTGTGGACGAGCATGAACTCGACTGCATATGTCTCCGACCATCCGGCTCCGTTTGAGAAACGAATTGTTACTGTGACTGGGTCGTATGTGTTCTCCATTCTTGAGAATGAGTCCTGTGAACAGGTCATTGTCAAGGTTAGAGTTACATTCTCAGTCATCAGCATAGTGGATGTTGCGTCGACATAATGGGTTCCGTCTCCACCCCAGATGAGCTGTCTGTTTCCACCGGATTTTGTGAAGAGCTTGTACGTATCTGTTCCATCAGTTGTTGTCACTTCTGGATTTACAACTTCGTAATAGATAGTTGCCAAACTGTCTGCATTCGCTCCTGCTGGAGTGATTGGTGTGCAAACAAATTGAAGCACAGGATCTACCCAAGTTGTGTTGTCCGATTCGGTTATGGTGTGTGCAGTTGTATTTGCATATGCAGCTACAACAAACGTATCCTCGTCAGAATTCAGAGTTGCCTCACTTGACGAAACACTGGGTGTTATATCAAATGATGCAGAAGTTGTTATTGCTCCCTCACTTGGAGTTTCGTCTGCAGTCCAATCAGAGATATACGCACCAAAACCGGTTCCGAAGAAACCAACAGCGATGAGAGCTACACCGATAATGACTGACCAAGTTCTGTTCTTGATAATCTTGTTTTTCTTGAATATAGAGTCAAGTATAAAAACAGCACCAACTAGAACAAGAAGACCACCAATGACGATATATATATCCATCTTTTTGTCACCTCATCTATTTTGGTTTTACCAGATAGTGTCCCTTGGGACTTCCGTCTGGTCCGTCTAATAAGTCTGAATTGGTGTAGGAATGAGGAGGAAATACCGAGCCATCCTACACCATTCCCTAGCCAAGTTCTACACGACTTACTAAATATCACAAAATTTTCTTAAAAGTATATAAAGTTTTTGGATAAGGAGAGAAATTGGTTTTTACAGATAAAGAAAAAAAAGTTTTAAAAAAAAGTTAAAACTTTTGGGACATAAAATTATGGGCTATTTTTCGTGCTTTTTCTAAGTCCTTTTCACGACCAATTCGGTTGGTGTTTTGAAAGACTTCCCAGACATCATTTATTTTAACTATGCGGACTATGAGATCGCCTTTTTCCCAGCAATCTGCACAGCCCATGGCGAAGCGAGGTTCCCAAATCCTATCTGGATTGGCAAGAGGAGAGAAAGACTTGGGACTCGCTCCATATGACAAAAGACTTTTATTTGGCATTGTGTCTCTCCTCTATTCGTTTGAGTGCTTCGCGAATCATTGAAAGCTCGTTTTCGATACCTTTAATTCTGGTTTCTATGAAGAACAAATCTGATTGTGTGTTTGACATTATTTACCCTCCTTTATTACATGACCACTCTCGTCCTTGTAGTAATTGTTTTTTATTAGGTCAAGGACATGTGTGCGATAGGTCTCCATAAGGTCAAAATCGTATTCGGATGGGTCTTTTGCAATGCAATCATGAAAGCATTCATGGCATACATATTCACCTTTTTTGGTGCTCTTTTCAAAGCAGTGTCTAGGAAGTGGTTTGCGAAGTGCCTTGCTGCATATTGAACATCTTTCAGGCATTTAGCGACCTCCCTTGTAGATGTGAGGTGTCTCAGAACAACATGTAAGGATGCCTGCATCGTTTTTGAGGGATTCCGCAACACTTGGGTTGGCTGTGAAATAAACGACCAAATTTCGACTCTCTGTTAGTTTTTCAAAGCGAAAAAGAAAAGAGGACATTTTTAGTCCTCCTCGATTCTTTGTTTGGACCATTCATCGTCTGTTAGATCGTAATTGTCGCAGAGGATACAGCCCAAGTCATCGCAAAGTCCTCTGGCTTCTTTTACTCCGAAAATGTCGGCAAAGATTTTTGAGATGTCCTTGGCTATCTGTCCCATCTCCCTTGTTTTGATGAAATTGCCTTGCTCATAGACGACTTTAACTGATTTTTTCATTTAGCCACCTCTTTGTCTGAGTCTGGCTGGGATGACTTCCATCACATTGCAAATATCGCAACATCGTCCATCTTTGACTGGGAGGGCATTGCTGCCCTGGTCCCAGTAGACCTTTCCGTCTGGTGTGCGTTTCTTTTCAATCTCGCCACCGCAGATACAGCATTTCATTTAGTCCACCTCGTGGTTGTATAAGTAGATTATTTCGTATTCACCTGGCTCTCTTGCGAGTCCCTCTAGGTAGAGCTCAATTGCTCCCTGGAGTCCCTCATTGGTGACTTTGGGGGAATCCTTTCCCCCACAGATCCTGACTGCAAATGTTTGCTCCATTTAGTTGCCCCCATTCAAGAATTCGTTGACTTCGTCGGCTGTGTATTTTCCGTAGAAAATTGCTGCCCTTGCGAAGCGTTCAGTACCTGCTCTTGTTAGTGGAACACCACCATAGGTGATTAAATAATAATTCAAGGATTTGCGTTTCACTTAACATCCCTCCATGACTGCCTTCTCGTATCTGGCTGACTTGACCAGGTCTTCAAGCCACTCAAGTCGCTCTTTGATGTTTTTCTCAGCCCATGTTACTCGGAAGGTTTTTGAGTAGCCACTTCCGAGTTCTGCCCAGATTGTTAAGAGCTGGGCTTCTCTTGCGATTTGTTCAGTAGTCGGAATCAATTTAAAACCTCCTGAACTTTCGGACAGTTACGCTGCCCTCAAACCAGATGTCCGTTCCAACATAGTGCCAATCACCAGCGTCTGAAAATTTTCCGGTTTCGCTTTCTTTTGTCATAGAGGGGAATACGCCACAGGGTTTATATACTTTACGATTAAAAAAAGAAAGAAGAATGAGGACTAATTTTCGTCCTCAACATGTTTAAAAACAGTGTTGGCTGCCTTCTGTAAGTAGACAAGCCTATCGGTGCCGATATTTGGTGCTATGTCGTGTGTAATGGTTCTAGTAAGCTCATTCCATAGATCGTAGACTGTGGCCTTCTCATCTAGGTTTTCGACCACTATCTTTTTGTATTTGTCGGAGAAATGACGGATGCCATCAACAACTACAGCAACCTCTACTTCTACTCCTGTTGCCTTTTTGAGGATCTCAGCTCGGTTATTCCAGGCAACCATTGCGATGTCTATTTGTTTGCCTAGAATTTCAATATCTATGTTTTGATGCATGTGCGATTTGTGGTAGATGTCGAAGAAGCCTGGTGCCATCATGCCATTCGAACAGACAAGACGGAGACCGAATGATTGAACTGACAATGCTCTTGACTTGTCGTATGAATTGAAGATACGAACACGTGGTTCTAGGTAATCGCCTGGTAGAAGCTCGACTTTGGTGCGTTTCTGTGGTTCAAGCTCTATCATAAGTGCTTTGCCTTGGTTAAAGAGAGTTGCGTCCCTAAATGTGTATTTGCCCATATTTTGGATGGTCTCGTAGACCTCGCGATGCTGTAGTAACTGATAATCATTGGTTACGATGCTTAGAGTTTCCTTGGTATCAGTATCAACAATGGCTTTGTAGTTTGTGTCGTTGCCCATAATGACAACTGGCTCCTCTTTTACAAGAGGAACCGATTTGAGTGTTTTCATCACATATTCTTGACTCATTCTGCGTCCTTCCTTAATTGGATGATAAATTCATTCAGGGATTTGGTATCGTTGACTTTGGTCTTTTCTGCTACGAATCCTTTGCTCTTTTGATAATGATAGTGAGTGATGCCTTTGCGTGTGGGTTGCAGGTGGACCAAGACCTTGGTCTTAGTTCTGATGACTGTAGCACCGGATCTGTGTGTAGAAACAAACATCCCGTCCTTTTTAGCCGATTCAATGATACAGCCCAATAAATCCGATGTATCAGCATCGTTCGACGCTACAGGCTTTGCAATGGCCTTTGCCTGGTTTTTGGCTACAACCTTTTCAGCCTTTTCGACTATCCTATCAATTTTCTTCATGCCCTTTGGGTCTTTTTTGCGTTCTTCTGCTAAGAGTTGCTCTGCTGTTTTTTTCTGCTTGCTGGGTTTTACTTCCCCAGTGGAAGTTGGTTTCTTTTTCTTTGACATATTTTTCCTCCATTAAGCATTTTTTGCAAATGCCTAACACATAGTATGAAGAACGAAAGTCTGAAATAGATGAGGACAAACGACCACAGAGGTCGCAAGTTCCCTGGCAGGGAATGGTGTTTTCAGACTTCGCTGTCTCCATGCTTAAAGTAATACGATATAAGTTTATAAGCTTTTTGGTCAATGTCCTGAAGATAACTAAGTAGAGGAGAGTAGAGTACTAGAGAGTAGAGTACTAGAGAGTAGAGTACTAGAGAGTACGAGTACTAACGTAATTGTTTTTTTAGAGTCTTAAGGATAATTCGGATAATTCGGATAATTCCGACCATTTTATATGTAGGGGAAGTCCGATTCCGAAAACGGATAATTCCGTAATGGGTCGGATAATTCCGAATCCGATTAAAAGGAGAGACTGTCAAGATGTCAGAAAATTAGAGAGTCTTAAAAATCGTATAAAATCGAGTATTTGCATTATATTTTATCTTTTCTGCCTGTGGCAATGGGACAGACATATATGTATATTCCTTAACCCATTCATTGTTAATACAAATCTGTTTTAGCTTATTAAATTTAGTAGCATTTGCTGTTATCTCTTGTTTATCCCACCAAGTTTTTACATCAATAAATCCCTTTTTTGGAACACAGCTCAGTATCGCCTGTGCCTCATCTGTCATTCTGAGAGGAACTACAGCTTTCAGGTTTTCGCGTTTTAGTCTAACAATCTCTTCAAAATGCTTCCTAGCAATATCCATCCTTTCAATACCCCTCTCCATGTCCTTTAATGATATAACAACAGAGTTATCCCAAATTTTCTTTGGCACCTTTGGTATTCTGTCGATTTGTGAGCTAATTGCATAGAGTGCAGACAGTTTTAATGCAAGTTCTGGATGTCTCTTAATTGGCTGGTAATCCCACCCCAATGGATCTTTAAGTGCTCTTTTTTTCCATTCCCACTCACATTCTTTTTTGTATTTTATCCAAAGTTTTCCGGCATCGTCCATAACATAAATATTTTCAATCCCTTTTCGATAAACACTAGCAAGCCTTTCCGTAAGATGTGCTATTTCATTCTCTCGTTTTCCTGTCCAACTTTGCCTAAAATACCCAATAGGATCCAAGTTCACCGGTTTGAATGAATCAATGTCATAATAACAATACAAAATTCTATTTCCAGTACCTTGAACAAAAAAATCAGTATCGAGCATGCTTACGAAATGCGGTGTAGTTGCAGATATTAGGCTTGCATGTAGCTCTGTTATTTCATTTAAACCGTGTGTGACAGTTGACCTCTTTTGAAAAATGCCATCATACATCTCAGATATGAATTCCATCCCATCAGCTTGCCAATCTGCTTTCCGTAATTGGTTAAATAAACCACCAAATTCATCACGAATCATCAAACCAGCATTTCTTGGTGGATCGTCTTCTCCCACATTTTGAATATAATGAATAAATCCCTCAACACTTGAACGATTAGGAAGCAATAAATCCCTATGCAGACGGTCTCCTAGCTCTTTGATGATGGCATAAGTCCAGGTAGTCATGGGCATTGACTTCTTGATACCAGAAGGACCGACCATCAGAAACAATAAATTGACTTTCAAATATTTTTCTTGCTCTATAATTCTTGCATCATGAAAAACAGCAGATAATGGAGCAAGGGAACAGAATTCAGCCCAGTCCGGACTAACATCTGGCATTGTAGAAATTATTTTTGTCTTCAAATCATCAACAAAATCACCCATTCGTCTTCCTCGCTCTCGCCACCCTGTAAAGATAAGGAAAGTTTGCCTTGCCCGATGATGCAATTGGTAGTTCTAAAAGAGTTGTCTCATCTTTATCAATAGCATATCTGCAAATAGTTCGGATAGAATGATATAAATCAATACCAGAATAAAAATATCTGGCATTGTCCAACAGCCAAATCGGATCTATCTTTATTGGCTTATGGGCTTTGAAGATTAACTCGACTTTCTCAAAGTCGTTTGGCTCCGGTTTATACGTTTTGCCGTTTCCAAAAACATTGTTAATACTTGCTCTTATGTCATTGCTGACTTGGCCATATTTGACTTGCTTGCCTTCCTCTTTGGCTATTTTCCTGATGAGCTCTACTACACGAAGCAGGGGTGGTGCCCTCATATCTATCAATTTTGCATGCCTTTTTACTGCTTGGGAGATGCTTCTTTTATAATTAGCTGTCAGAATAACAGGCTTTTTTGACTTTGACAATATAAATGCAAGTGCTTGCTGGTCTTTAATTCCATCTGCTTCGTCTATTAAGTAGACTGTAGGATACAAACTTTTAATAATCAACCTTTCAAGAATCCTTTCCAAATCTATTTTTAGTCTTTCATCACTTGAATTGATTTCAATCACTTTGTAATCAAGTCTATTGGCAACTAAGTATGCTGCTGTTGTCTTGCCAACTCCTGGTGGTCCGGCAAGCAGTGTGTGCTTGTTTTCAAGAATATTTTTCTCAATAGTTTTTAGTTGCTCTTCATCACCTAAAAAATCTTCATAGGATTTCGGTCTATATTTCTCAGCTAGGTTCGTCATCAATAAGCTCCTTATTATATTTTCTTGCTTCTTCACTTGTGGCTTTCTTACTATTTGCAACTTGAACTATGCCAAATTGCCCACATTCTCTATTTTTGCAGAGACCAAATGATAGCTTTTTACCACATTCAATACAATTTTTGCCATCGATTTTCGAAAGTTTCTGTGTAGTTAGACCAAGTCGATGTGCTTCTGCATAGACTGCTTTTTTGGTTTTCTTCAATGCCAATGCAATTCGTTCTGCTGGTATCTCTCCGTAATATGTTTTCAAATAATGGACTTGTTTGTCGGTCCAGCTTCTCTTTGAAATCCTTGTCGGCTTCTTCATTTTAGTAACTGGCTCTGGTTTTGATGCCAAAAGCCTTTCGATCCTTAGAAGGATCCTCTTTATCTCAATTAATTCCTCCTCAATCATTTCATCTACTCCACGAACATTTTTTTCTTAATTGGCATGATAATATAAAAGGACACCAATTACAAAAATTGTTTGGCTTTGACGGAAATCGGTCTCCTTCTATCATTTCACAGACTTGTTTTACCTGTTTCTCCAGCCATCCGTCTGAAATTCTAGGCATGCAGACCTCAAGACCGGCATCCAGGCAGTTGAAAACAACCCTTTTTACAGGATGTCCTTCCTTTTCCAAACCCATTTGATAAACTTTCCCTTGTATTAGCCAATCATTTCCCATCTCGGTTCTTCTGCCTGTCTTCCAGTCACGAATGATGCCAGAAAAATAAGCATCAGGAATTAGAACCAGTGGAGGAAGCCCATCAAATATTTTGACTTTCATCCTTCTCTCCACAAGTTCTGGTGCTGGCAGTTTTTTCCTAATCCTTTCCCTTTCTATAAGCATAAAATTCTTCTTAACTCTTTTCGTTTTTGCAGCCATTGAATCGTTTGCCCAGTTTGTGCCTTCCGAAAATGCTTCGTCTACCATCTCTTCCCAATTTCCGTTATCACCTTTAATCTTATCATAGTAAAGCATAATTGATTCATGAACTCCTCTACCAAAAATTGCAGCCTTTTCATCTACTCTTGTTTGTGGTCTATCAAGCTTGCCACATAGCCACTTATATGGGCACAGGATAAATGTATTAATCTGGCTTGCTGAAAGGTGGCTAGGAAGATTCATTGCGAACTCCTGAAAGCTGGACAGTCATCTGAGAAGTGCTGGCATATCCAGGCAAATGATAAAAATCCAACAAGTTGGATTAAAGGATTATTCTCTGCACGCATTGAGCGAGATACAATTGCAAGCTCTCTGTTCAGTCTAGCTCGAATTTTATCGTCTTTGACCGTTTTAATTGCATCGTAGAACTCGGCAAGCAGCACTGAGGAATCGACTTTTGATTGGACATACAGGGTCTCAAGCTTGGCTTGTGCCTTCGTAAAGTCACCATTTAGTGCTAAATCAAGCGATTCAGATGCTATATTTGGCTTTAAAAACTTTATAACTCCGAGTTTTGTAATCTTCTTATCCTTGCTAGAAATTGCCTCAAATGTATTTATTGCTTTGCGTAAATCTCCGTTGCACTGTTTAACAAGTTCTATAAATCCATCTTTAGAATCGGATGTTATCTGCATGCCCTCTGACTTTGCAATAAACAGAAGTCTTTTAAGGATTTGCTTATCCGATATTCTATCAAAGTGATATTCTGCACATCTAGATTTTATTGGATCTATTAGCTTATCTGAATAATTGCCACATAGAATAAAAATGCATGACTTTGTAGTTTCCATTGTTCGTCGCAGTGCTTGCTGTGCATCACCTGTTAGGTTGTCAGCTTCGTCTAATAGTATTATCCGTCTCCCTTTTATTTTTGACAATCGTTTAATTTTGCCACGAATGACATCGATACCTCTTTCATCTGACGCATTCAGCTCCTCAATAGGTAAATTATTCTCAGTTGCATATACTATTGCCACACTGGTTTTCCCTGTTCCAGCTGGACCAAGAAATAGCATATGCAGATTTCCTTCCTCTCGCTCCTTCAGAGACTCAACAATTTCATCCTGGCCAATTATCTCATCCCAGTTCTTTGGTCTATACTTTTCACACAAACTCATTCTATCCCTTCTTATACTTTAAAATATTCCTTTCGACAATAATTATCTTTTCAATTAGTCCTTCATTTGCTCCAGCCATATAACCTTTCATTTTCATTCCTCATTCAAATATTTATAAACATATTTCGAAATTCCTTTTCCGATCCCTTTTACCTGCATCAATTGCTCTACAGATGCGTTTGATAAATTCTTAATGTTTCCAAAGTATTTTTTTAGTCTCTTTGCTCTTTCGATTCCTACTCCTGGAATTGATTTAATAGTATATGTTTTCAGCATGCCATCTGGTATTTTGAATCTCTTGGCTGTTGGTAGTCTGTCAACTCTATCGTCAGCAATGATACTATGCACCGTTTTCAAAAAGACAGCAGCATCATAGATAGTATCGAAATTCACTACTGAAACTGCACCCTCTGGATTTAACGATGAACGATGAACGATACAGCCTGCAAGATACTCAAAATATGTGGTTCTTTTCATTTTCCTGTGCTGGAGTGCATCTTTTAGGAATCCATAAACTATTAAAACATTGCATTCATAAGCTGACGTCATGTTCAGCAATTCCTGGTTAAGTCTACCACTTTCAAGTGATGATAAATAATCAGATACAGATTTCAATTCACAGCACGCTGTTATTTGGCCGGAAACTACATAATCTCCAACCTCAAGTGGCACCATTTCAATCGGCACTCCGACACTTTTTAGAATGCCTGGGATTTTCGACCTGCTTTCGTGGATATCTACATACATCATATTAAGCACCATAACTTATTAAACTTTTATGGCCAGATAGCTCCTCAACTATTTTTGGCTCCCTTTCTTTTATATCTAACTGTTTTCTTTTCTTTCTCCAAACTACTTCCATAAATGGGTCTTGCTTTCTGTAGACTACAACCTCACCAGCTAGATAAATTTGTGGTGTAAGTTTAAAATCCATTAATTTATCTCCGTTTGTGAATTGGATTCTGGCATATGCCTTTTTGTTCTTTGAAACTTTGTAACTAACTGAACCAACTACACTAACATCGCAATCTGGATATTCCAGCATTTTGTCCTGTATAACTGATTCAGTCTTGCCGAAGATGTAGTCAAGAAGAGGATTTTCCTTGTTGACTTCTAAGATCTCTTCCTCAGTTCCGTCTAAAACAACCATAGCATCGCAGTAAATCTTGTTGAATCCAGGAATACTATGGCCACGTATAATGATAGGAAGACCTGCTCCTCGCTCTAAATACTGTTTATAATAAGTATATTGTTCCGGTGATAGATGAACAAGGACATTGCCAGTCCCATCATTGATATTCAGATGAGCATAGCGTCTTTCTAAAATGTTGTCAAACATTGTCCAACTTCCCTCTAATCCCTCTTGCTTAAAGTTGATAAATGTAACAAGTCCTTTAACCCAGACTTCAGGTACATAATCATCAAATTGTAGATCTCCCAGTGGACTGAATTTCAGCACTTCCTTAAAAGGATTTGAAAAATAATCAATAGCTGGTTTTTTAGTTGGTAAATCTAGGACCTCAAGCTGATGAATAAATAGCTCCTTCTCAGACCATTCCGGTCGCTCCGATTTGTATAACGAGCTTCGATGATACCTCTCTCTTTCTGCAACCAGGGATTTTCTGGTTCTACCAAACTCATCAAGGGCACCAGCTTTGGCCAGATTCTCCCAAATGGTTTTTGAAAACTTTGCTTGAATCAGACTTCGAAATGTGTATGGTCTACCTTTTAGGATTTTCTTGACCGAAGATGCTCCTATGCCTTTTATCATGTTGAATCCAAGATAAATTTTTTCGTCTTTAACACTGCATTCTGGTTCAGATTTATTGATATGAGGTGGTAGCACTTCGATGCCCATCTCTCTTGCATTTCTTACATAATCTGCTATCTTGGCACTGTCTCCTTCTTTTGATATTAAGACAGAGAAAAATTCAAGTGGAAAATACGCTTTAAGCCATCCACACCAGTATGAAATAACAGAATATTCAACTGCATGGGATTTATTAAATCCATATGAACCAAAGGTTGACACAGTATCAAAAATCTTGGTTGCCTCTTTTTCTAACATTTTGTGCTCACGCTTTGCATTCGCAACAAATTCAGCTCTTAGACGGTTAAACATTTCTTTTCCTTGACTTTTTGTCATTATTTTCCTTGTGGTCTCGGCTGTTGCCCATGAGAACTTGCCAAGGTCATACATAATCTGCATAACTTGCTCTTGATACAAAATCATCCCATGGGTTTCTTTTGAAATGGGAACAAGCAAATCGTGGGCATACTTCACCTCTTTTTTTCCTAAATGCCTTGCTATGTAATTTGCAGTTTCTCCACTATGCAAGGGTCCAGGACGATATAATGTGGTCGCATCATATAGGGTTTTAAAGTTATCAATGCCCAATTGTTTGCTTAATTTCGACATCCCTACTGTCTCAAACTGAAAAACACCAAGACAATTACCTTTTGAGAAAATTTTTTCATAGACTTTTTTATCATCAAATTTAGTTGGTAATTCTGCTTTTACCATACTTAATGTCTCATTGATAACAGACAGGGTCTTTAAACCAAGAATATCAAACTTTATTAGATGAAAATTCTCAATTTGTCTTTTATCCCAGGCTGTAACTATTTCCCCACCAACACGCTCCACCGGAACATACGAGCTAACTGGCTTTTCTGTTACTACCATACCACCCGCATGAACACCACGATGGCGAATATGTCCCTCAAGCTTTTCAGCAATTCTAGCAGCCTGTGGATAATTGTTTTTGAACTGCTTGCCTTGCTCGAACTCTTCAAATGTATCAGCTAGACAGAAACTTGAACGAGCGTCCCCACCACTTCTTACAATACATAATTTGCATATCTTTTCAATTTCAAAGTTTGGGATATTGAATATTCTACCCATATCCCTAAGAGCACCTTTTGCGTGCCAATTTGAGAAAGTAATAATTTTTGCAGTATTGTTCATGCTGTAAGTGTCTTGGAGATAGGAATAAACCTGGTCTCTTTTTGTGTCCTCAAAGTCCAAATCAATATCAGGCATATCTTTCCTAATCTCAGAAATGAATCTATCGAAAAGAAGGTCATACTCTATCGGGTCTACATCAGTGATACCAAGACAATAGGCAACTAAAGAAGAACCAGCAGATCCACGTCCTGGTCCTACCATAATATTGTTATTTTTACAATAATTTACATAATCACGAACAACAAGAAAATAGTTTGCATATCCCTTATCTGAAATTCTATTTATTTCAAGGTCAAATCTGTCCCAATATTCTTTTTCATCTGGCATCCTGGTTTTTGCACCCTCGAGTGCTAGACTTTTGAGTTTTTCACCTGGGTCTTCTGCCAACTTGGGAAGAGTGTCAACTTGCTCTGCTGTAGTGTGAATTCTAAAATCGCATTTTTTGGCAACCTCTAGTGTATTGTGATAAAAAACATCAATACTTGATGATAAAAATGGATGGTGCTCATCTATTAGCTTTTTGATTTCATCGGCTTGCATTAGATAAAATGTATCATCACTAAATGAAGCTTCACCATATTTTCTTTTCATAGATACTGCTTTGAGGGCATCGTGGACTTCTTTGTCCTCTTTACAGGGATAATGGGAATCTGTAGTTATTATTCCTTTTATTTTATACTTCTTTGAAATTTTTAAAAGCTCGTTATTTACAGTTACTTGCTCTAGCATCCTATTGGGCATAAACTCAAGATAGAAGTCATCGCCAAATACCTCTTTCAATTTTTTTGCATATCCCTCGGCTTGTGATAGATTTCCGTTTAAGATATTTTTGCCAAGTAGACCACTTTGACAAGCTGAAGCGACTATTAGACCTTCGTGCATTTCGAGTAAGTCTTTAAGATCTATTCTTGGCCGGTAATAAAAATTCTTTCGGACTGCGTTATTTTGAATTTTTAAAAGATTTTCCCAACCCTTTTTATTTTTGACCAATATTAGTAAATGATAATATTGTTTTGAATCATCGATTTGGATATAAGCTTCTGTTCCGAGAATTGGCTGGATTCCTTTGTTGAGAAGTGCTTCTTGGACATATATAAGTCCCTGCATTGTTCCGTGGTCAGTTATAGCTACTGCTTTAAATCCCTTTTTGTAGGCCATTTCTGCTAGATAATCTGGCTTCCCAAAACCATCTCCGACGCTGTACTGGGTATGGACATGCAAAGGTGCGTATGGCTGTGGTTCAATATCTTCTTCCTCTTCAAGTTCGGATATTGGCAGGATGAGAGAGATTTTGTTCTTCTCCTCAGTTCCTACTTGCTCTGGTGTTTGCCAGAAATGAATGGTGAAGACTTCGTCTTCACAAGAATAAAACAAATAAGCATCACAGGCACCTGGTTTTACGTTCTGTGTTTTTTTTAGAAGCTGGACTTTTTTGCCCTCAATCATGCATATATCTTTCTGGTTTACGTCTTTAAATCGACGTTTTGCTAGGTTTGCAAAGTAATGAATTGCTGCTAATTCAGGGGATATCATCTCGAATTTGCCCTTGTTGCGTGCCTTTTGCATCAACATTGCTGGCTCTTCTATCAGATT
>Ga0272442_10000536_pt1 | contig 59677 bp, 57 predicted proteins | sample SSMForm2O_FD_200262 | JGI IMG/M metagenome (GOLD analysis project Ga0272442, IMG submission 200262) | Marine sediment archaeal communities from Little Sippewissett salt marsh, Falmouth, MA, United States - SSM-Form-2O | ecosystem: Environmental > Aquatic > Marine > Wetlands > Sediment ...
TGCCTCGAGATCGTCGAAGTCGGCTACCAGGAAGTAGTCGGAGCCTTGGTTCGGTCCGCTGATCTTGGCGATGTTGGCCGCGGAAAGGTCGTTGCCGATGCCGATGCCGACCACGCGTGTGCCTTCGCTCTTGTGCTGGTTGGCTTCCCGCATGCCCGCCCATAGGTCGTCGTTGCCTGGGGACGATCCGAGATCGCTCGAGCCGTTGTGGGTGGTGGGATTGCCGTCGGTCATGAAGAGGATCAGATCGGGTTTCGTGTCGGGTCGTGGGACCAGCGGATCGGCCGTGTTGAAGCCGTGTTCCCAGTTGGTCCCGCCCGTGTTTCCATGGTTGCCCCACCCGTTGAAGCTGTTGATCGCGGCATTGAACGACGTGGCGTTGGTACTCGACGAGATATCGGTCCATCCGGCGTTGGGGACCAGGCCGCCGACACCGTTTCCTCCGGAACTGGATATGCCGCGGAAGTAGGTTGCGGCGACGTGTGTCGGTGATCCCTCGAGGACGTCGACGAACGAGGTCGTCGCCGCGGCCATCTCGGCGCCTTCTGCGGTGCTGATCGAGTTGGAGGTGTCGAACGTGAAGACAACATCGATGCCGCAGGCTGCTCCGATGGAGGGGTTCTGCACCACTGGCGGCTCTGACGTCGGAGGAGCTGCATCGGCGCGGTGTGCGCCAAGTGGAGAACCCGGGATGATGGCGGTGACGCCAATCAACAGCAGGGTCGCAAGTGCGACGATCAGGACTCTTCGAATTTGCCCGCCACTTGCGCGGGATAGCGCCACAGGAAACACCTGTTACCTCCACCTCTCGTTGGTGCCACCGTGGTGACCCCCAGCCGCCGTCGTGCCAAGCCCAGGCACCGTCGCGACCCATTCCCCTTCTCATCCACCGGCGAGCGCTTCCAAACGCTCGATCGATGCGAAGCCTTCGTCAGATCCCCACTCGCGCCCTTGTGTGGCTCGGCGGTGACGTGTTGAGTGCTCTGTGAGTAACGGTACCCCTACGCTCAGTAGTCATCCAGCACCAACCGTTTCGGCACACCGTGACTAGTCACCGATGCCGCGTGAAGACGGGGCGATCGTATGGTCGCCCTGTTCGCCTTCCGAGCCTCCTGCGCGTGGGCCACAGGCGTGGCAACAGTGACGGCGACGAGCGTCAGAACCGTCAAGGCCGTAATCAGGATTCGGAGGGCCTACCTCGTGCCGGCATCGAACGACGATTCCCCATAGCGGAATCAAGCCCCAACGCCACCGAGTGTTGCTGCTACCCGGAGCGACAGCGGCTCTACTCAGCGTGGTCGGCAAGGACACGTTTGGCGGTAATCGCAGTGGCTAGTCCCTCAGCGTCGACCGTGATGGCCGTCGGGTCGTTCCTCAACGCGATGAGGGCGGCCTCACGCAGCAGGCCCGAGAGCTCCGCGAACGAGTAGCCGTCGGTCTGCCCTACCAGGTTGTCGAGATCGACATCGTCGGCAAACGGGACGTCACTGATGTCGAAGAAAGCCCGGCGCGCCTCCGGTGCGGGGAGGCCGAGCCGGAGGTGCACCTCGAGCCGGCCAGGCCGCAGCAGCGCCGGGTCGATGAGATCGCGGCGGTTGGTCGCGCCGATCACGAAGACGTCACCACGTTCCGAAACGCCATCCATTTCGGTGAGCAGCGCAGCAACGACGGAGTCGGTGACTGAGTTGGTCGAGTTGCCGCGTATGGGGGCAAGTGCGTCGATCTCGTCGAAGAAGAGGATTGCGGGAGCCACGGCACGGGCACGTGCGAAGATCTCACGGACCGCTCGCTCGGATTCGCCGACCCACTTGTCGAGCAGTTCGGCGCCCTTGATCGGGAAGAACGCTGCTCCCGATTCATGAGCGAGAGCTCGGATGACGTAGGTCTTGCCGGTACCGGGAGGCCCGTAGAGGAGCAGGCCACGCGGCGGTTCGATGCCGAGCCGCGTGAAGCGATCCGGGTCCCGCATCTGCCAGATCACGGATTCCGTCAGTCGCTGCTTCACGTCGGTGAGGTTGGCCACCCGGTCGAATCCGTAGCCGGGAATCTCGCCCGAGGATGTGGTGCCAAGCGACGGTGTCGTTCCGTCAATGGCGGCTTCGAGCGCATCGTGATCCACGGGTTCGCCTGATCCGGCCGCTCCTGCCGAGGCCTGAAGCACGGTCGATACAACGTCCGCTCCTGAGAACCCGGCCGTTCGAGACGCAAGACGGTCGAAGTCGATCTCGGTGGACGGGACCCGAGCCAATGCGGCCTCGAAGAGGCGCCGGCGTCGTTTGAGGTCGGGCGGTGGAACCGAGAGCGATCGCGGGAGGAGCGGTGTCTTTGCCAGTTCGTCACCCAGCGCGGCTGTCGAGTGAACTCCAAGCACACTCACCATGCCGGGTCGTTGAGCGACGGCGTCGAGGAACCATCGCATGATCGCCGCCACCTGGTTCTTGAACATACCATCGCTGCCGGCAACGGCATCGAGGCGGTCGACGAAGAGGACTACGGGTGGCACGCTGTCTTTCACCGCTCGTTCGAGCAGCGTCAGGAGGCGTTCGGGCTTGAAGACAAGATCGAGCGAGATCTCGCGAACGGCGACGCCGGCTTCCTGTGCTGCGGCCGCCACGATTTCGGATCGGCCGCACCCGGCCGGGCCCTCAACGATCACACCCGCAACCGAGGGGAGGCCCCACGATCCCGGAAGATCGGCGCGCGACGTCAGCAGTGTGATCCACCCCACCAACGTCTCCAGTTCGGTGTCGAGGCCGGTCAGGAGCGCGTCGGCAGTCGAGAGTGTCTCTCCCGGAGGGCGCCCGGACGGTTGGGCTGCAACGTCGGGTGCCACGTCCTCGGAATCGTGCACCACCGTGCGGTCCCCGATCGTCCCAGCCGGGCCGGGCTCCACCGACACAACTCGAACAACACGCTCTTCTTCGTCGTGTTCGCCATAGGAGCCTTGCACGGAGATTCGGTCGCCGACGGAAACCACATTTCCCTGCAGGGAACGTGCCAGGTGACGGCTGTCGAGGCGTTCTCCTCCGACGACAACGACGCGTCGGGCTTGAGGAACGACGGTGCGAACAACGTCGATCGACGTTCCGAGGGCAACGTCGGCGTTCTCGCGCACCAATGGCCCAACCGTCAAAGCGTTCGGTCCAGGGACGTCGCCCGGTGAGACGAGGCAATGTGTCTTGCCGAGAGCGACGATTCCGCCGCCGGGGAGGCCCATTGCCGACAGAAGAGTCGAGTCGGCGCGTGCCACAGGATCGGAGCCTGGTCGGATGATGAAACGCATGGCGCAAAGGTAGCGTGGTGGGATGAACGACACACCGGGCTTGAGCGACTTCGAGGCACTGGGCATCCGCGTTGGCACGATTGTGAGAGCCGATCACAACACGGGGGCCCGCGAACCGGCCTATCGGCTGTGGATCGACATTGGCGGTGAGTCACCCGCTCAATCATCGGCGAAGATAACCGAGCGCTACGGAACCGAGGATCTGATCAATCGGCAGGTTGTGGTCGTGACCGGCTTGGACGCGATCCGTGTGGGGGGGTTCCGGTCCGATGTCCTCGTCCTCGGCGTGGTTACCGGGGACGGTGTTGTTCTCCTGCGGCCAGACGACACCGTGCCCCCGGGCTCCGGCGTGTCGTGATCATGTGAGCGCGGGGACTCCTCGGACCGGAAGTGACAGCGTCCCGGTGCTCTGTACGATGGTGACACCCTCCCGATCAAGCCAGCGCCAGATCAGGTGGGCCTCCTCAGCTTCTTGTACGGACCCCGGCGTCTGGGCTCGATCGGCAGGCGGATCTTCGGCGGCGACGAGGGGTGGTTGCGACCGGGCATTCCACGACGCAACCAAGCGGCCGTGGCGAATCGCCACACCATCGCCGTTTGTGTCTTCGGCCCAGAGGGTTCCGGCGGCAGCGAGGGATTGCCAGGCCCTGCGGCGCTCGAGTGATCGGGCGAGCGACTGGTAGCGATCTCGCGCCTCCGCGGCGTCTTCGAATCGCTGAGCTCGAGCGAGCCGCGACATACGCTCGCGAAGTGCGCCGAGCATCGGCCCGGGGTCACTGCCGAGACCCTCGCGGACCCCGTCGACGACCGCCGCGTACACCTCGTCGTCGACCGAACCGTCACATGGGCACAACGCGGTTCCGAGCTGTCCGTAGGAACACGCCGCGGGACGCGACGTGCCGGTTGTGGTGCAGCGGCGAATCGGGACGGCGTCCCAGATCGCATGGACGACGACTTCCGCCGACTTGCGGGAACGGTACGGGCCGAGGTACAGCGCCGCATCGTCTTGAACCGACCGCACCATCGAGAGCCGCGGGAATCGTTCGGTGGTCAGCTTCACCCACGTCTGGCTTCGAGGCGGTCGCGACCTGCGGTTGTATCGCGGTGTGTGCTCGGCGATGAGCCGAAGCTCGACGACTTCGGCCTCGAGTTCGGTCTCGCAGACCCTGTGGTCGATCCGCTCGAGGTCGCGGAGCATCTGTGCGACCGAACGCCGATCGTCGCCGTAGAAGTAGGAGCGAACGCGTGAACGCACGTTCTTCGCTTTGCCGACGTAGATCACGGACCCGTCGCGGTCGACGAAGAAGTAGACACCCGGCCGTCGCGGGAGGTCGGAGGTCAGTTCGATCTTCCCATAGTGGGCGGATCCGCGCGCCGTCGGGAGCGTCAGCAGGTCGTCGAGATGAGTGACGCCGAGCGTCCCCGCTCGTTCCAAGAGCGACCAGAAGATGTGCGCCGTAGCTTTCGCATCGTCGAGTGCGCGGTGCGTCGGCGGATGTGGTGCTCGGAAGTGCGCAGCAAGCGAGGAGAGCTTCAGGTTGCGGACTTCGGAGCGGACGAGGCGGCGGCTCAGTCCGAGCGTGTCGACCGAACGGTTTCCAAGACGGCCGTACCCCAAGCGTTCCGCCGCCGCGTTGAGAAACGAGAGATCGAAGCGCACGTTGTGGCCAACGATCACCGCATCTCCGATGAACTCGAGGAATGCCGGGAGCGCCTCTCCTATGGCGGGCGCCTCGATGACCATCGCCTGCGTGATGCCGGTGAGCACCGTGATGAAGGGGGGAATCTCGGTGCCCGGGTTCACAAGCGTCTGGAAGGTGCCGACGAGCTCGCCGCCGAGGTACTTCACGGCTCCAATCTCGGTGATCTCACAGTCGGCAGCGGTTGCTCCGGTGGTCTCCAGATCGAGCACACAGAACGGAACCGCGTGCAGCGCCGCTTCCATGTCGTCGAATGTTCGTTGCCCCGCCAGCATCTCGACCTCCGGTCGACGACGCTACACCGAACAAACGTTCGATTCAAGCATCGTGGGTGATTTGCGGAGGCGGGGACTGCGGTTGAGACTGGTTGCATGATCTTCCAGGGCCGGATCTACTACGACTTCTCGCCACCGGTGTGGAGGTTCTACCGCTTCCTCACCGCGGCGTCGAATGAGGGCGCCGACATGCGGCTCGAATGGCGTCCTTTCCTCACCGCAGCCGATCGGCAGAGCGCCGCCGGACTGGCCCTCGTCGAATCCGTACGGCGTCGATTCCCGGACCGTCACGGGGCGTACCTCCAGGCGCTCCTTGCCTTGCGACACCTCGAGGGGGCCGACCTGACCGATTCGAGCGTGACCGCCGTTGCCGCATCCTCCGCGGGCATCATGGAGACGATCACGCCAGACTTCGACGCCGTCGCGGCGTCGACCGAAGAGGCCACAGGTATCGGCGTCTCCGCCGCTCCAACCGTGTTCCGGCACGGCCCTGTGCTCCACGTGGATGTGAATCCGGCCGCCTATTCGGGCGACACGCTCGAGCGCCTCAGGCTGATCGACGGGGTCCTCGAGGACGATGGAATCTGGAGGCTCAGCAAACCCTCGGGCTAGCGATTCTGGCGGACCGCTTCGAAGAGCATGATGGCGGCGGACACCGAAGCGTTGAGCGAATCGGCGAGCCCGGCCATCGGTATCCGAACCGGGCTGCCGGATTCGAGCCAGGCGCCCGATACACCTTCGTGCTCGGACCCGATGACGATGCAGGCGACACCGCTGAGGTCGGCGTCCCACAACTCAACGTCGGCGTCGGGTGTCCCGACGAACAGGGAGCCACGCCGGAGCGCCCAACCGATCGCCGTGCTGCTGTCGGTGACGGCGAACGGAACCGAAAACAGTGCACCTTGTGAAGCTCTCACAACGTTCGGATTGAACGGGTCAACGTTCGGATCGACGATCAGGAGTCCGGCACCGGCCGCATCAGCAGTCCGGAACATGGCTCCGAGATTGCCCGGCTTCTCGATGGACTCCGCCACAAGGGTGAGACTGCTCCGCAGTTCGCCAATCGATGGATCCCACTCGGGGGCCACGGCAACAATGCCGTCGGGGTGTTGGCGGATGGAGAGCTTGTCAAAGGCCCGTTCCGACGTCGTGATGAGTTGGATCCCGGTCTCAGCTATGGCTTCAGCGAGCGTTTGGGTCTCGGCGGTCGCGTACTCCCGGCACAGGAAGACCTCAGCAATCGTGGTACCGGCAGCGAGCGCGCGTTCTGCCTCGCGCCGGCCTTCAACGATGAACAGGCCGGAAACCTGTCGCCGGCCGCGTCTCTTGAGGCGTGCGGTCGCCATGATCCGCGCGTTCGACGCACTCTCGATGTGGGGGGTCACCAGCCGCCGCCACCGCTGGAAGAGAATCCGCCGCCACCGCTGAAGCCGCCGAAGCTGCCCCCGCTCCACGACGACCCGCCCCACGAGGAACCTCCACTGGAACCGAATCCGCCGCCTCCACCCCACCACGAACCCCGATCCTGGGACCATGACGTGTCCTGGTAGACCGGTTCCCAGCCGTACGAATCCGACACGCCGCGCGTGATCACCCAGTGGTGATAGAAGAACGTGAACGGGTCGAACGACCCGATGCCGGACGGGATGGGAGACCCTGTCCAGCTGTCATTCTGTCCGCTTGTGCCGGCATGGGCGAGTTCGGGGGCAAACCGGTCGGCGTCGTCGATGCTGCTGTCCGCCAGGGCGCGCCGCTGTGCTGCATAGGCGAGTGCAAATCGGCGCGGACCGCGAGGATCAGACGCGCCGAAGGCGGCAGCGACGTCGGCATAGGACCCGACGAGGCCGAGTTCGTGGAGAGCGTCCCGGGCTTCGAGCCAGCGCCGCATTGCCTGGCTCGGCTCCAGCGACATGGCCAGCACCCCCGCGATCGTGCGAGCCGAGCCGCTTGTGGTGTAGGCGGCAAGTTCGTCGCGGAGCTGTTCGTAGACCTCGGGCCCGTCGTCCCGTCGGGCGAGCAGACCCGCAGTGATCGAGATCGGGAGACCAAGGCGGCGGGTCACGGCGCGAACGCGACCGACCTCTCCTTCCGTCATGAGGCCCGCGAGAGCGAACTCCACGGCCTCGGCCGGATCAAAACCGCGATCTCGGTGGCGTTGATAGGCATCCAAGAATTCGGCGGTGTTGTTCTCGTCTCGATTCATAAGCAGCAACGCTGCGATCGCGGCCGGATCCAGACCATCGGCGGTGAGGCCGGCAGCCTTCGCCCCGAGCGCCGTTCTGACCTCCTCATACCGTTCGACGGCGCTGGCGGTGTCGTCCTCGAGATCAGCCAGCGCTGCGGCGATCGCCGGACGGGCGGTGGATTGCGGGAGCTGTTCGTAGAGTTGCTCGAGCCGATGGGTCTTCACGTCGGCTTCCGAAGAGGCGGCCCGGTACTCCGCTACAGACTCCGAGAGTGGGGCCGCTCGGTCAAATGCTGCTGCGGCCTCGGCGATCGCCGCTCCGAGCGGGGTTGGGACGACATCTCCGATCGGCGACGGCGTGAGTTCTGCGATGAGCGCATCCCCGGTGCGTCGCCGAGCCGCCGCGACGCGGTGTGGGCGCAACGATGTCGTCAGGCGCTCGAGGGAGCGGCGCTTCGACTCGAACGTTGCGTTGTCCTTGAGATCGACCGCGAGAGCTTCATCGGCCGCCTCTTGGACGGCGTTCTCAAGGATGGGACGTTCTTCGGACGCGCGCAGCTCCAAAGGCTCACGGGTTTCCCGCACGAGACGCTCCCGGTCGATGACGTCGAGCGCGCCGAGGCTCCAGAGTGACTGGAGGGCAACGGCGTCGGAGGCATCACCTGAGACAACTCGCCACAGTTCGTTGATCCCGTCGGCGGTCGGTATGTCGCTTGCCGGGGGAGCCTGCACCGCAAAATCTGCGTATCTCGGCAGGTCCACCCCCGACGGTTCGAGATCGGCGAGGTCACCGTCGATCAGCCGCTCGCGCTCCTTCTTCATCTTCGTCGTGCGTTTGCGACGGCCCGAGTTGATCTGGCGGACGACCGAGAAACCGAAGAAGCCGGCTATGCCGAGGAAGATGATCCAACCGAAGGAGAAGCCCCCGGAGTCGGACTCGTCCGTCAGGTTCCCGGCGAGCGATTGTTCGACGGCTCCGACGATCGCAAGCAGGCCACCCTCGAAGTCACCAGCGGAGAAGAAACTCCTAGCAGAACCGGCGATGGCGCTGCCGGGAACACGAATCCCGTCCTGGGTCACGACCTCGGTCCTGCGCTCGTCGAGCGAAACCAGGACGAGGATCCCGTTCTCTTCCTCCGGATCGCCTACGCCCCACGCGTTCGCCAGGTCTGCGGCAAAATCCGCCGGGTCGGCGCCGCGGCTGTCCTGGACAACAACCACTGCGATCGGGTTGCCGTAGTTCCCGACAATGCGGGTTATAGCGTCTTCGATGCGTTGTGGGTCGTCGGCTACTCCCGGTTCGTCGGTGAAGTACCCCTGGCATACGACGCCCTGGAACTCGCCGCACTCCACCACGGCTCGTTGCGCGGCGGCCGGGGCAGCAGACACGATCGCAGCGATCGCCACGAGTGCCAACGGAACAAGGGAGCGTCGCAGCCGAATCATGGACAAGATGATGGTCGTTCACGCTGCGGATGCACAAACGGGCCGGAGGTTCAGTCAGTACAAATCGTAGAAACCGGCGATGAGGCGGTCGCGAACACCGAGCCAGTCCGACAGGGACTCCTTGACGATCACCTCGACGGCGGCATCGTCGGCCGATCCGGCGATCTCCACGTGAACCATCTGGGGCTCCGTCACCGGATGGCCGATGGATGAGAGCATTCGAATCGTGGTCTCGTCGGCCTCAGTCTCGTCGACGATGCGGAGCGACATGTCTTCGGCGAACGCGTGGTAGGTCTTGCCGACATGTGCGGCCGGGTTCTTTCCTGCTGCGGCTTCGAGACTCATCGGGCGGTAGGGGGTGATGAGTCCGCCGAATCGATTGCCGCGACCGACCTGGCCGTCATCTCCCGCCTCTGCTGACGTCCCTGTGAGTGAGAGGTATTGGGAATCGCGGGTGTCGGCTTGGTTGACTCTGACCGTCGTTTCTTCCCCGAAGACATCGCGAACGAGTGCCAGGGCGTCGATCCTGACCCGCTCGACGACCTGGCCGTACGTGGTCCGATCGTGCACCTTTCGGGCAAGCACCGGAACGGCGACGGTGACGACCACCTCGGAACCGTGTCGAGCCCCCATCACCTTGATATCCCTGCCGATCGGCACCTCGCCCCGATAGGCGGCTGAGTTGAGGTAGTGCTCGAGTCGGTAGATGACGTCTTCAAGCGCTGACAGAGGCACCGAGACGGCGGCGAACGATGTGTCGTTCGCACGCGGCACTCCGTCGCGATGACCTTGGGTCACGACATCGGCGAGGTCGGCGGCCGACTGGTTGAGCCAGATCTCGACATCAAACGCATCCGGGGTTGCATCCGGCAGGATCCTGAGCAATCGCTCTCGTGTGTCGTTGGTCAACGCGTCGACGTCGGGGCGCCACTGATCCGTGAAGTTGACCTTCCCGACCAGCACCAAGCGTGATCGTTTCGTGTGTTCACCACCGCCGAAGCCGACATCAACGGACCCGGCGGCGAAGATCGCTTTGTCCACGTTGAAGTGTTGCACCCGACCGGTCTGCTCCAACGAGGTGCGTGCGAGGTCGCGGGCGAGATCCTCTGCGAGGTGGTCACAGATGGTGTCGGGGTGGCCGCTTCCCTTCCGTTCGACGAACTCGACGGGCGGGCGGAACGGCGGCCGTTGGTTGATGGTGAGGTCCATTGCACTCCTGGATCGGCGCGCATCGTACCCCGGGCGGTGTTCAATCCTCGACGTTCGTGTCCCATCGCTCACGACGAACCGTGTCGGCGCGTCGGCCGCGAGCAAGGGATCCGGATCTTCGATCGGGTGCCGCGTGACCGATGGTCACGATCCCGACCGGCGATACATCTTCCGGGATTCCGAGGAGCTCTTCGATGGCGTCGATGTTGTGGGCGCCGAGGAAGCCCGCAGCGAGACCTTCGTCAACGGCGGAAAGCAGGAGCAGCATCATCGACGCACCACCGTCGACCCACCAGTATGGGATGGGCCAACCCTCTTCACTCCCTTTCGGGCCGTGCTCGCCGTCCTTGTCGGCTTCGCGGTATCGCTCGAGGTACGCACCCTTGCGAACACAGACCATCACGTGGACCGGCGCCCTCGATATCCACGGATCGAAACCCTCGCTCACATACTCGTCTTCGCCGGCGAGCCGGGCGATTTCGCGTCTCGTTGCTTGGTCGGTCACCGCTACAAACGAGACACCCTGGGCAAAGCCCGCGCTCGGTCCGCGGCTTGCTCGGTCGAGGATTCGCGTGAGCGCGTCGTCGTCGACGGGAGCATCGAGGTAGTTGCGAACCATCCTGCGGCGCCGGACGACCTCGTCGAACTCCATCTCAGAGTTCGAACAGGGCTTCGGTCACGTTCTCGATCGCACTCTTCGCGTCGGAGAAGAGCATCATCGTTGACGGCATGTAGAACAGTGGATTGTCGATGCCTGCAAAGCCGGGGGACAGGCTCCGCTTGATGACCACTGTTGTTGCTGCGAGGTCGACCTCCAGGATCGGCATTCCGTAGATCGGGCTGGTTCCGTCGTCGCGGGCCGAAGGATTCACGACGTCGTTTGCCCCAACGACCAGGACAACATCGGTATTGGGGAATTTCGGGTTCGAGTGATCGAGGTCGAGGAGCACGTCGTACGGGACGTCGGCCTCGGCGAGGAGCACGTTCATGTGGCCGGGCATACGTCCGGCGACCGGATGGATCGCGTATTCGACGTTGATGTCTCGTTCCTCGAGGGCCGTGGCGAGGTCTCGCACCGCATGTTGCGCCTGGGCCACTGCGAGGCCGTAACCGGGCACCACCAGCACGTTCTGCGCGTAGTTGAGGGAGATCGCAACGTCCTCGGGGGTGGCGCTGTTGACCGGTTTGTCGCCGGCGTCGATCGGTCCGGCTCCCTCGGTCCCGAATCCGGCGAACAACACGTTGGCGAGGGAGCGGTTCATCGCCTCCGACATCTGTACGGTGAGGATGAAGCCCGCCGCTCCGACGAGCGCACCGGCGATGATCAGGCCCTGGTTCCCAATCACGAACCCGGCCATCGAGGCGGCAACGCCGGAGAGCGAGTTCAGCAACGAGATCACGACCGGCATGTCGGCGCCGCCGATAGGGATAACTCCGGTGACCCCGAGAACGAGGGCGACACCTGCCAGGACCCAGTACCCGAGCGGCTCATTCCACACGATTGCCCAGACGGCGGAGGCCGTCATCAGGAGGGCGAGGATGAGGTTGAAGAACGGACCGCCTGGGAGCGCCACGGGCCGCCCGGTGATGATGCCCTGGAGCTTCCCGTACGCCACGAAGCTGCCGGAGAACGTGACCACTCCGATAGCGATGGAGAGAGCAACGGTGACTTCGGTTTCGGTGGCGAATGCCATGTCGGTCGCAACAACCGTGCCTGTTTCGACGATGGCGGCGAACGCGACGAGGGCGGAAGCCCCTCCGCCGAACCCGTTGAACGCTGCGACGAGTTCCGGCATCGCCGTCATCTGAACCCTGAGCGCGAGGAGTGCGCCGATTGCCCCTCCGATGGCGAGGCCGACGAGGATCACCCACCAGAGGGCGCTGAGGCCTTCATCGTTGGGAGAGTGGTCGTACACCCAGTAGACGGTGATCACGGTGGCGAGAAGCATGCCGGTGGCCGCGATCTGGTTTCCGCGCCGGGCCGTGCGCGGTGATCCGAGCCCGCGCAGGCCAACAATGAAGAGCGCGCCCGCGAGGAGGTAGAGAAGGGTGATCATCTCTTCGCCACCGGCTTCTTCTTGAACATCTCGAGCATTCGGTCGGTGACGAGGAAGCCGCCGACCACGTTGATCGTCGCAAAGACCATGGCGAGGATGCCGAGGACGATGGCAAATGCGCCGTCTGCGAACGCCGCTGCGATGATCGCCCCGACGATGGTGATGCCGGATATGGCGTTCGCTCCCGACATGAGCGGCGTGTGCAGCGTGGGCGGAACCTTCGAGATGACCTCGAAGCCGACAAACGCCGCGAGGACGAACACCACAATCCCTTGAATGAACTCGGGGCTCATGTTGCCTCCGCTTCCAGACCCATCGCGGCTCTGGTTCGGGAGTTGATGATCTGGCCGCCCGATGTGATCGTTGCCGGCCCGGCGACGTCATCGTGGAGATTGACCGTGAGCCCGTCGTCGGTGCGCCACCGGCCGACGAGCTCCTGCAGGTTCCTGGCGTACATCCGGCTTGCGTCGGTTGCAACGCGGCTCGGCAGATCGACCGGACCGAGGATTCGTACTCCGTTGACCTCGACCACCTCGTCGGGGAGTGAGCCCTCGACATTTCCGCCGGACGAGGCCGCCATGTCGACGATCACCGATCCGGGGTGCATCGTCGCGACGACGTCGGCGTTGATGAGTCTTGGCGCCGGTCGGCCGGGAATCTGGGCTGTTGTGACAACAAGGTCCGACTTGGCGACGAACTCGGCGAGGACCTCTTGCTGTTTCGCCGCTGTCTCGGCGTCGACTTCCTTGGCGTAGCCGCCTTCGTCCATCTCCTGCGTCGGTGCTTCGACGAACTTCGCCCCGAGGCTCTCGACCTGTTCCTTGGTCTCCGGTCGGATGTCGTAGGCGTGCACAATTGCTCCGAGGCGGCGGAACGTGGCGATCGCCTGGAGGCCGGCAACACCGACGCCGAGGACGAGAGACCGCGCCGGAGGTATCGTTCCGGCCGCGGTGACGAGCATCGAGGGGAATTTCGGAGATTCTGCTGCAGCAAGCATCACGGCCGCGTAGCCGGCAACGTTGGCTTGGGAAGACAGGGCGTCCATCGCCTGGGCGAGCGTGGTCCGTGGAACGGCCTCAACGGCGAGCGAGGTGATGTTGCGATCAGCCAGCGCCTGAACGACGTCGGTTGCCACGAACGGATCGAGGAAGCCTGCGAGGACCGCACCTTCTGGGACCAGCATGATCTCGTCGAAGGTCGGCCGCTCGACCCGGAGAATCAGGTCGGCATTGTGGGCGGCTGCGCCGTCCGGCACGATCGTGGCGCCCGCATCCGCGTAGGCGTCGTCGGGGAACCCAGCGGCCTCTCCTGCGTCGGTCTCTATTTGCACATCCCATCCCCAGCCGGTGAAGACCTTGACCGAGGCGGGAACGGCGGCAACGCGGCGTTCGTGCGGGGCTCGTTCGAGAGGGATTCCAAGTCGCATCGGGCGGGACGCTAACTGATTTCGCTTGGGATGGGAACTCAGGCCGGGGAAAAGCCGCCTGCCGCCCCTCAGACGCTTGCATCGGCGGCCAATCGGTGTCATGGTCGATGTAAGGAGGAAGGATGCGCCGACAGATCCTCGAGACGCCTAGTCCAGTCACCACCCGGCCTCTGCATGTGTCGGACGTCGATCGGCTTGAACCCGTCGAGGGCGAGATCGTGATCGACGTCGCCGCGTGCGGCGTCTGTCGGACCGATCTGCAGCTCGTCGAGGGAGACCTGACAGCACGTGTTCTCCCGGTTGTGCCGGGCCATCAGGTGGTTGGGCGCGTCGCTCGCGTCGGGGAGGCTGTTGCCGATTGGTCGGTTGGGGAGCGGGCCGGGGTCGCGTGGCTGGCCGGCTCGTGTGGATCGTGTGAGTACTGCCGGAGCGGTCGGGAGAACCTCTGTGTAGACGCCGTGTTCGCCGGGTGGAGTTCCAACGGCGGCTACGCCGAGCAGATCGCCGTTCGTTCCGACTTCGCGATCCGTGTTCCCCCCATGTTCTCGGACGTCGAGGCGGCACCGCTGTTGTGTGGCGGCATCATTGGCTACCGGGCGCTGAAGATTTCCGGGATCCAGCGGGGAGGGCGGCTCGGCCTCTACGGCTTCGGAGCTTCCGCGCTCCTCGCGATGCAGGTGGCGACGTATTGGAGTTGTGACGTGTTCGTGGCGACCCGTTCACCCGCCGAACAAGAACGAGCAGTCGCCATGGGAGCCGCTTGGACCGGGTCGTACCACGACCGACCCCCGGTTGCGCTCGATGCTGCGGTCACATTCGCTCCGGCCGGATATGTGGTTGTGGAGGCCCTCAAGTCGGTCGCCCGCGGGGGCACCGTTGCCATCAACGCCATCCACCTTGATCGGATCCCCGAATTCGGCTACGACCTTTTGTGGGGCGAGCGTCAGCTGCGCAGCGTCGCGAACTTCACGCGTCAGGACGCAGCCGAGTTCTTGGATCTCGCTGCCGAGATCCCGATACGGACGATGCCTGATGTCTACCCGCTCGGCGACGCGAATCTTGCATTGATCCGCCTCAAGGAGGGGCTCGTCGACGGCGCGGCCGTTCTCGTAACGGGGTGAGCGAGTGGTGGTCGCGGTCACGGCGGGGAGCGATCCGCGAGTTCGTGGACCCAGCGGTGGTGGCACCTGCACAGGAGAATGAGGTTGTAGATCGCGGTCACTCCGCCGTCAGCCCAGTGGATGATGTGCTGTGCGTCGCACCAGCTCGCCGGGCGATCGCAACCCTTCCACATGCATCCGCGGTCGCCGGCGACGAGGGCGCGCCGGATCGCCGGCGGAATCGTCCGGGTTGCTCGGCCGACGTCGAGCGGTTGCGAGTCTGGTCCTGTCACGATCGGCGTGACGACGGCGTCGCAGGTGAGGCGGCGGATCGTCTCAGGGTGCAGGACGGTTCCATCGTCGAGTTCACCTACGGCGCCGTCCGTACCGGCGAGCGTTTGCCAATCAACGATCACGGAGATGTGGGGTCGCTCACCACCGATGATCGGAGTGTCTCCGTGATCAAGATGCGCCCGACAGATGTCAATAAGGGCGTCGAGTCGCCGTTGCGCCGGTGACCGTTCGTCTCCAGCCTTCGCCCATGGTTCCGTGATCGACCGGAGTGCTGCATCGATGATGGTGGCCGATTCCGAGTCGGCATCACCGTCGATCCTCGCCATGCCGCCGAACGTGGGGGAGACGTGGAGACGGCGGAGGGTGAAGGCGTGATTGGCGTCGTCGAGAGCACTGGAATGGTCGAGATTCTGGCGCCAGTACTCGATCGCCCGCCTCAGTTCGCGCGGAGTGAGCGTGCGAGCCACGTCGAGGAGCAACGTTTCGTCTCGGGCGTAGTTATCGGGGTGTGCGTTGTGTGCCGCTACGAGTTGCCGGACCCGGACGCTGTCGATCTCGCCGCCGGAGTACGATGCAGCCGTGAGTGAGATTTCGGAGAGGGTGCCGGCCGTCGCGACCATCCCACGAGCCTGTCTCCAGGAGAGACGGCACCGTTCGGCAAGCCACGAAGCCGTCGAGGGACACCCCAACGTCCGGTGCAACTCGCGACGGTCAACCTCGGCGATGCGCCGTGAGCGCTCAGCACAAAGCCGCTCGATCGTCTGATGGATCTCGACCACCGAAAGCTCGAGGTCGTCGTCGAAGACGGCATCGAGATTCTCCCCGGCCAAGCAATTGACCGGTGTGTCCAGATCTGCGGTTGCGAGTGCTGTACCGAACATACGTTCGATCATCTCATGGGGGTGTGACAAAACAAGACCTCCGACAGGGGAACCCTGGATTCCCGAGATCCGCGTCGGATTGTGGAAGCTGAGGGAGATGCCGCCCGAGCCCTACCGAACTACTCGTCGAGGAAGATGTCTCGCTGGAGACCGGCATCGGGAACGTACGCGTAGCCGGAGAGGTCGGTCACCCCGGCTTCGGTGAGGACCTCATCATCGATGTAGAAGTTGCCGGTTGCTTCGCTGCTCGGGCGGTTGAAGATCTCATATGCGGCATCGGCAAGGATCTCCGGGCGTCGGGATTGCTGCATGGCGGCGTCACCGCCGAGGAGGTTCTGCACGGCTGCCGTTGCGATGATCGTACGCGGCCAGAGGCTGTTGACCGCAATGCCGTCATCTGCGAACTCGGCCGACATCCCGAGTGTGCACATCGACATGCCGTACTTCGCAATGGTGTAGGCGACATGGTTCTGGAACCAGTGCTGGGCGAGGTTGAGCGGGGGGCTAAGGGTGAGGATGTGCGGGTTCTCGGCTCGCTTCAGGTGCGGGATACACGCTCTCGAGACGAGAAACGTCCCGCGGGTGTTGATGTCCTGCATGAGGTCGTACGACTTCATCGGTAGGAATTCCGTGCCGGACAGGTTGATCGCCGAGGCGTTGTTGACGCAGATGTCGATGCCGCCAAAGGTTTCGACGGTTGTGGCCACCGCCGCTACAACCTCCTCATCATGACGAATATCGCCAACGATTGGAAGCGCCGCTCCTCCGACTGCCTCGATCTCCTCTGCTGCCGAGTAGATCGTTCCTTCAAGCCTGGGATGCGGCTCAGCCGTCTTGGCGATAAGTGCGATGTTGGCGCCATCGGCCGCGGCTCTCTTGGCAATAGCGAGACCGATGCCTCGGCTGCCTCCGGACAGAAACATTGTCTTGCCGGCCAATCCCGTCATGCTGCATCCCCCTGCGTTGCTCGTGGGTCAGGCTATCGGTTCGCTACCGGGCAGCAGACCGCCCGCATGTCCTCGCGTTCCTCAGTTGCCATCTCGATCAACGGCGGCCGCATCGTTCCTGGGCGCAACCCAACCATCTCCGCCGCGGCGTAGGTGCCGGCCAAGCCATGCCATTCGACGTTCGATGCGATTGAGCTGAGTCGGTCCTGGGCATCGGCGTCCTCGCGGGCGGCGGCGGCAAGTTCCGGGGCATAGTTGCCGGATGCGGTAATCGATCCGTAGGCGCCCAGGGCGCACGCTTCGTGAACGATTCGCGACGCCCCGACAAAGAAGTAGCGGCCCTCGCCAATCCGTCTGAGGATGGGGCCGATGCGGTCGGGGTCGCCGCCGGAGTCCTTCATCCCGACGATGTTCGGGTGGGCGCAGATGGCGACGGCCGAGTCGATCGGCAGCTCATATCCGGTAACCGCCGGCACCGAGTAGCAGAAGACCGGGAGAGGAGAGAGATCGGCGACGAGGCCGAAGAACGACTCGACGAGTTCGGCATTCTTGCGCAGGAGCAACGTGGGCGTCGTCACGAGCACGGCATCGGCGGTACCTTCGGCAGCCTCGGCGATCTGCCGGGCTGCCTGGCGGACGGATTGGCCCGAGACACCGGTCAGGAGGAACGCCGAAGGCCCGAGTTCGTCGCGCGCGGTCGCCGTCAACACGCCCCGTTCACCCGGCTCCAGATACGGGCCTTGGCCCGTGGATCCGCCGATGAGGAACCCGCTGAGTCCCCACTCGGTGAGTTGGGACAGATTGTGGCGGTGAGCGGCCTCATCGATCGAGCCGTGTTCATCGAATGGTGTGATCAGAGCAGCCATCGTGCGAGGCGGCATCCTCATCTACGCCTCCCAGGTCGAGTGGAAGAACCGGCCGCGTGGTTCATCGATCCGCTCGTACGTGTGAGCACCGAACGAGTCGCGTTGTGCCTGGATGAGATTGGCCGGGAGCCGGTCGGATCGGTACCCGTCGTAGAACGCGAGCGCCGACGAATAGGCGGGGACCGGGATTCCCGCGGCGACCGCCCGGCCGACGGTCCTGCGCCATCCCGGCTCGGCCTTCGCGACCGCGTCGCGGAAGAACCCCTCGAGGAGGAGGTTGGAGAGTCCAGGGTTCGACCGATAGGCCGCAGTGATGTCGGCAAGGAACCGTGATCGGATGATGCACCCGGCTCGCCAGAGCGAGGCGATCGTTCCGGTGTCGAGGTTCCACCCGAACTCCTCCGACGCTGCTTCGAACAGCATGAACCCCTGGGCGTAGGAGACGATCTTTGAGGCATAGAGCGCATCCTCGAGATCCGCGACCACGTCGTCGGGATCACCTTCGATCGCATCGTGCGGTCCCGTCAAGATCCCCGATGCGGTGGTGCGCTGATCCACGAGTGACGACACGATCCGGGCGTAGACGGCCTCCGCGACGAGTGTGGTCGGCGCCGCCTGATCCATCGAGGCAACCACCGTCCACTTGCCGGTTCCCTTCTGGCCGGCGGCATCCAGCACTTTGTCGAGGAGCGGCTCGCCGTCGGTGTCGAGGGTGGCCATGATGTCCGCGGTGATCTCGATGAGGAACGAGTCGAGCCGCCCCGTGTTCCACCGAGCGAAAATGGGTTGCATCGCGGGGGCGTCGAGGCCGAGGCCCCGGCTCATGATGTCGTAGGCCTCGGCAATGACCTGCATGTCGCCGTATTCGATGCCGTTGTGCACCATCTTTACGTAGTGCCCGGCACCTCCCGCTCCAACCCATTCGCAGCAGGGTTCACCTTCGGCGATCGCGGCGATCGACGTGAAGATGTCCTTGACCTGCGGCCATGCGGCCCTGCTGCCGCCCGGCATGAGCGACGGACCGTACCTGGCCCCTTCCTCGCCACCTGAGACACCCATGCCGATGAAGTGGATGCCCACCTCGGCGAGTTCGGCGGTCCGGCGTTCCGTGTCGGTGAATTGCGAGTTGCCGCCGTCGATGATGATGTCGTTCGGTTCGAGGAGCGGGACGAGCGCGTCGATCTGTCCATCGACCGGTTCGCCGGCCTTGATCATGAGCACGACCACCCTCGGCTGAGCGAGCGTTTGGACGAGTTCCTCGAGCGTCTGCACGCCGACGACGGGGGCGTCTGCCCCTTCGCCGGCGAGGAATTCGTCGGTGCGCTCGGCGGAGCGGTTGTAGACGGCGACGGTGTAGCCGTGGTCTGCGATGTTCAGGGCGAGATTGCGGCCCATGACGGCGAGGCCGATGAGTCCGAGGTCAGCATGTTGGGGCATGGTGACGACGCTAGTCGTTATGCCGGGATCTGTTCGTCGTACAGCCACGTCGAGAACAGATCTCCGAGGTCACGGTCGGCGATGTCTTCTGCGAGGGAGATGAAGTCCTCGGTCGTAGCATTGCCGTCAGAGAACCGCTCTACGTAGGTCCGGAGCGTCTCGAAGAACAGGTCATCACCGACCTCATCTCTGAGTGCGACCAACACGAACGACCCGCGTTGGTAAACGCTCCCATTGAAGAGATCGTCCGGATCCGGCGCGCCTGGGGGACCGTATCCGGCGATTTCGGCGGCCTGTATGCGGTTCGCCACCTCTTCTCGGTAGGCCCCCGGGCCATACAACTCCTCGACCCACAGCAGCTCGGCGTAGGTCGCGAAACCCTCATTGAGCCAGATGTCGCTCCATTCTCCAACGGAGACCGAGTCGCCGAACCATTGGTGCGCAAGTTCGTGAACGAGTACGTACTCGAAGTAGGGGGATTCGACCATCGTCCGGCCAAAGACGGAGAGGGTCTGGTTCTCGAGCGCGGCAGGGAATCCGCCGACCACCGCGATCCCGTAGCGGTCGAACGGGTACGGGCCGAAGGCCTGCTCGAGCACGCGGACCATCTTGCCGGTTGTCTCGAGCGCCGCAGGAGGATCGGTCGCGAGGTCGGGTGGGAGGAAGTTGCTGATCGGAATCCCTGCGACCTCGGTCGACTTCGGATCGTCGACGAGCACCCAGCCGTCACCGATGACGATCGTTGCGAGATAGGGCGCCATCGGGTCGGTCATCGACCAGTGGTAGGCGGTTGTCGTTTCGCCTTCGTCGACCTTCTCGAGTTCGCCGTTTGCTGCAACAGACAGTCGATTCGGCACGGTGATGGCAAACGTGAACGTGGACTTGTCGAGCGGGTGATCGTTGGATGGGAACCACGAATGGGCGGCGTCGGGTTCGGCAGCGACGAATTGCTCACCCTCCGGACCGGTGTGCCATCCGATGCCGAATGGAATCGCCGAAGAGATTGTCGGTTCGGGTGTCCCGCTGTAGTCCACCTCGACCTCGAAGATGTCACCCGCAAGAACCTCGACGGGAGCTACGACGAGCTCCTCGTCGATGCGTTCATACGCCGCGGCATCGCCGTTCACCTGGAGGCGGTCAATATGCCAACCGGTGAAGTCGAGATTGAAGGAGGCGAGGTTATCGATGGCCGTGGCGGTGATCACGGCCGAGGCGCCAACCGTGCCGTCGTCGTTGTACGTAATGTCGAGGTGATAGTGGTCGACGTCGTACCCGCCGTTCCCAAGTGATGGGTAGTAGTCGTCGCCGATTCCGGCGGCCCCGGTGACAAACGTGGGGAGTGTGGTGGTGGTGGTGGTGGTGGTGGGAGGACTCGTCGATGATGCAGACACGGCAGCATCGGTCGTGTCCGGCTCCGAGTCCCCGGTACACGAAGCGGCAAGTACACCCACAACAACGAGGACGGCTAAACGTCTCATACCCCAACGGTAGGACCGATTGCGCCTAGTCGGCAGCAGGTTTCTTCGGACAGGCGACGAACGACACGGGACTCTCCCTCACATCGCAATGGCTCGCGCGACCGCATTGCCCATTTCGCTGGTTGACGCAGCAGGCCCACTGCCGGAGACATCGGGAGTCCGGAGCCCGGCGGCAAGCACGTCATCCACGGCCTGGTCGACGGCGGCGGCCGCCTCGGGGAGGTCAAGCGAGTAGCGGAGCGCCATTGCGGCAGCGAGGATCGTCGCCAGGGGATTCGCCAGATCTTCGCCTGCGATGTCGGGCGCCGAACCGTGTACCGGTTCGTAGAGACCGGGTGGTCCGTCACCGAGTGAGGCAGACGGAAGGAGGCCGAGCGAACCCGGCAGCATCGAAGCTTCGTCGGTGAGGATGTCGCCGAAGAGATTGCCGGTGACAACCACGTCGAAGTCCCTCGGGCGTGAGAGCAGATGCATCGCCATCGAGTCGACGAGCACGACCTCGAACTCGACCTCGGGGAACTCTTCGGCCATCATCCGATCAGCCGTCCGACGCCACAGGCGAGAGACCTCGAGCACGTTGGCCTTGTCAACGGACGTGACCTTTCCCCGGCGTACCCGTGCCGCTTCGCCCGCCATGCGCACGACCCGCTCGATCTCGGGCACCGAGTAGACCATCTCGTTGCGAGCCACGAGGCCGTCGTCGGAAACCGAGGACGGCCCGAAGTAGATGCCGCCGGTCAGCTCTCTGACGAAGAGGATGTCGACGCCGGCGGCATCCCGAAGCGGCGAGGCAGACGGGAAGTGGACCTGGATAGGCCGAAGGTTGGCGTAGAGGCCGAGTTGGGCCCGGATACCCAGCAGTCCAGCCTCTGGACGGGTCTTGGCCAGTGGATCGTCCCACTTTGGTCCACCGACGGCGCCGAGAATCACGGCGTCGGATGCCCGGCACGCTTCGACGGTTGACATCGGGAGCGGGTCACCGGTGGCGTCGATCGCCGCGCCGCCGATCAGCTGTTCTTCGAACGTGAAAGTCAAGCCGAATCGGGTGGCGACAGCCTCGAGAGCCTTGCGGGCCTCAGCGACAACCTCGGGACCGATGCCGTCACCCGGCAGGAGAATGAAGTGGCTCATGCGCCTTCCGACTCGGATGAACCGTTGCGATCAGCCAGCGCCTTGTTGAGCGCGGACACGAAGGCACGCGCCGAGCCCTCGACGACGTCGGTTGAGATGCCGCGGCCGGAGTAGGTGATCGGTCCGATCTGGATGATCACGCTCACCTCGGCCATGGCGTCGGCGCCCGACGTGAAGGGGTTGACGCGGTAGTCGAGAAGGGTGGCGGGGATTCCGAACGCATCCTGGAGGGCGACAAAAGCGGCATTCACCATGCCGTCGCCTTCCGCCGTCACCTCGAACTCGTGCTCGCCTCGAGCGACGCGAACCGTGGCGATCGGGGTCTCGCGATCTCCACCGCTGAGGTGGAGGCCAACGAGCTGCACCTTGTCCAACGACTTGTCGGTCTCGATTTCGACGATCGCCCGGAGCCCGGCCTCTCCGATCTCACCCTTTCGGTCGGCGAGTTCCTTGAACCGCTCGAAGGCAGTGCCGAACGCGTCGTCGTCGAGGGTTACGTCCATCTCGGCGAGTGCGGCCGCGAAGGCCGCACGGCCGGAGTGTTTGCCGAGGACGAGCTGCGACTGCTGGCCGACGTCGCTCGGATCCATGATCTCGTAGGTCTCGCGGTTCTTGAGCACACCGTGCTGGTGGATCCCGGACTCGTGGGCGAAGGCGTTGCGGCCGACGACGGCCTTGTTGAACTGGATCGGGTAGCCGGTCAGCCTTGAGACGAGACGTGAGGTTTCGAAGATCTCGGTGGTGTCGGCTTGGATTTCGACGTTGAAGTAGTCCTGACGGGTCTTGATCGCCATGATGATCTCTTCGGTCGACGTGTTGCCAGCTCGTTCCCCGATGCCGTTGATCGCTCCTTCGATTTGGCGAGCGCCGGCGTGGATGGCCGACAGGGAATTGGCGACCGCGAGACCGAGATCGTCGTGGCAATGGGTCGAGATGATGACGTCGGTGTTCCCGTCTCGCACGTCTTCGTAGACGCGTTCCATGAGTGCAACGAAGTCCGACGGCATGGCATACCCGACGGTGTCGGGGATGTTGATGGTGGTCGCACCAGCGGCCACCGCGATGCGGCAGGCCTCGACGACGAAGTCGGGGTCCGACCGAGTTGCGTCCTGTGGTGAGAACTCGACATCATCGACATACCCACGTGCTCGGGTGACCCCTTCTCGGATCGATTCGAGCACCTCTGCGGGGGTCTTTCGGAGCATCTGCTCCATGTGGATCGGCGACGTCGACGTGAATACGTGAATACGAGCGCGGTCGGCATCCTGCAACGCATCAGCGGCCTGATCGATGTCATTCGGCACCGTGCGAGCGAGTGAGGCGATCACGGGGCCGCGGACTTCGGTGGCGATGCGCTTGACCGCCGTGTGGTCACCGGGTGAAGAGGCGGCGAATCCGGCTTCGATCACGTCGACCTTCAGACGGGCGAGCTGTGCCGCGATCGCGACCTTGTCGTCGGGCGACAGGGCGATCCCGGGCGCCTGCTCGCCGTCGCGCAAGGTGGTATCGAAGATGACGAGTCGATCAGTCATGCGGTGCCCTCTTCGGAGCCAGGATTCAACCCGAATTCTCGCATCTCGGGTCTCGTGTCTCGCGTCTCAGGTTCATACGTCATCAGCCGGCGTCTTCTCTACCAGGAACGGCATCATGACCCTCAGGTCGCGTCCGACCCGCTCGACAGGATGATCCAAGAGCGCGGCCCGCTGGCCGAGGAGGTTCGGAGCGCCCGCTCGGTACTCGCCCATCCATTCGCGCGCGAACTGCCCGGACTGGATCTCGGCGAGGATCTTGCGCATCTCGGCCTTCGTCTCGTCGGTCACGATTCGCGGTCCGCGCGTGATATCGCCGTACTCGGCTGTGTCGGACACGGAATGACGCATCCAGGAAAGCCCGCCCTCGAACAACAGATCCACGATGAGCTTCAATTCGTGGAGCACTTCGAAGTACGCCATCTCCTCCGGGTAGCCAGCTTCCGTGAGAACCTCGAACGAGGCACGAATCATCGAATCGACGCCGCCGCACAGGATCACCTGCTCCCCGAAGAGGTCGGTCTCGGTCTCGTCCTTGAACGTCGTCTCGATCACCCCGGCGCGAGTGCCACCGATGCCGTGGGCATACGACAACGCGAGGGCGTGAGCGTTGCCCGATGCATCCTGGTTGACCGCAACGAGCGCCGGAACGCCACTCCCTTCGACGTATTGGCGCCGCACGAGGTGGCCCGGGCCCTTCGGCGCAACCATTGCGACATCAACATCTGGAGGCGGCGTGATGTAGCCGAAGTGGATATTGAAGCCGTGGGCGAACAGCAGCACGTCACCGGCCTTGAGGCTCGGCGCAATGACCTCGTCGTAAAGGTCGGCTTGAACCTGATCGGGGACGAGGACCATGATGACGTCGGCCCACTCGGCCGCAGCTGCGGGATCGAGGACGGTCAACCCGGCTTCGGTCGCTCGCTGCGCTCTGCTCGACCCTTCGCGGAGGCCGACGACGACATCGACGCCTGAGTCTTTGAGGTTCAGTGCGTGGGCATGGCCCTGGCTGCCGAACCCGATCACGGCGACTTTGCGTCCTGCGATCAGGGTCGGGTCGGCGTCACCTTCGTAGTACATCGTTGGCATGGCGTCTCCTCAGGCAGTCTTGAGTTGTTTCTTGGCCGACTTCTGATCGCGCGGGAGCGCGATCCGCCCAGACTTCGCCAGTGAGACGATGCCGTACGCGTTCATCAATTGGAGGAAGTCGGCGAGGCGCTCTGGTGGCCCGGTGACTTCAAACGTGATGGTGGCGACTCCAACGTCGACCGCTCGCGCCTCCCACACCCGGGCAGCGTCCAGAATCTCGCCGCGACGTTTCGGGTCTGCGTTCACTCGGACCAGCATGATCTCGCGCTCGATTGCCGTACCCGGCTCGAACTCGGTCACTTTCACGGTATGCACGAGTTTGTAGAGCTGTTTGATGATCTGCTCCATCTCCGGGCCGTCGACGACGACCGTCATGCGCGACATTGCGTCATCCTCGGTTGGTCCCACGGTGAGAGAGTGAATGTTGAACCCGCGCCTCGCAAACATCGAGGAAACTCGCGCAAGCACACCCGGCTTGTTCTCGACGATGACGGCAATGACGTGTTTCACGCGAAGTCCTCCCGGCTGAGGATGATGTCGTCGTTGGATCCGCCCGCGGGGACCATGGGGAACACCATTGCCTCCGGGTCGCAGGTGAACTCGACGACGACGAAGCGATCGTTGATGGCGAGAGCCTGCTCGATCACTCCCGCGACCTCGCTCGGGTGGTCGGCCCGCAGCCCCACACCTCCGCATGCTTCGGCGAACTTGACGAAGTCCGGCACGGTGGGCGAGAGCTCTACCTGTGACAGACGGCCGTCGTAGAACAGGTTCTGCCACTGCTTCACCATGCCGAGCGAAGCGTTGTTCATGACGGCGATCTTGATCGGGATGTTCTCAGTCGCGGCGGTGATCAATTCGGTGCCCGTCATCTGGAAACATCCGTCGCCGTCGATGGCGATGACCACCTCATCGGGAGTGCCCACTTTGGCCCCGATCGCGGCAGGAATGGCGTATCCCATGGTCCCGAGCCCGCCCGAGTTGATCCACCTGCGAGGCTCCTCGAAACGCCACAGCTGAGATGCCCACATCTGGTGTTGTCCGACGCCGGTCACGATGGTGGCGTCACCTCCAGTGATACGCAGCAGTTCCTCGATCACGTACTGCTGCTGGATCGGCCCGTCGGCTTCCTGCTCGTACGAGAGGGGGTACGTGGATTGCCACTCGTGGACGGTGGCGAGCCACGCTTCACGGTTCGGTTGCGGCCCACGACGTTCGGTCTCGGTGATCAGCTGCTGGAGAACCGTCTTGGCGTCGCCGACGATCGGCACGTCAGCGAAACGGTTCTTGCCGATCTCAGCCGGATCGATGTCGATGTGGATCACCTTCGCCTCAGGAGCGAAGTGTTTTGGGTCGCCCGTGATTCGGTCATCAAAGCGCGCACCAATGGTGACGAGCAGATCCGAGCGCTGCATCGCGGTGGTCGCGGTGTAGGTGCCGTGCATCCCCGGCATTCCGAGGTTGAGGGGATGTGAGTCCGGGAACGCACCGCGCGCCATCAACGTCGTGACCATCGGGATCTGTGTCATCTCCGCGAACTGCTCGAGCTCTTCCGCGGCACCGGCGGCGATGACACCTCCGCCGACGTACAGCACCGGATGTTCCGATTTCTCGATCAGATCCACGGCGGCCTTGACCTGCCGAGGGTGACCCTTCACCGCCGGGCGGTATCCGGGCAGTCGGACCTCACCCGGCCGATGCCAGGTCATGGTTGCGGCAAGGACGTCCTTCGGAACGTCAACGAGCACGGGGCCTTTGCGGCCCGTCGACGCCAGGTGGAACGCCTCACGGATGATGTCGGGGATCTCGTCGGCGCTCGTGATCAACTCGTTGTGTTTTGTCGCCGGCATCGACATTCCCCAGGTGTGCGCCTCCTGGAACGCGTCGTTCCCAATGGCAGTCGTTGCGACCTGGCCGGTGATCGCCACGATCGGAACTGAGTCCATGTAGGCGTCTTGCAGGGCCGTGAGGAGATTCGTGGCTGCCGGACCGGATGTCACAACGGCGACGCCGACCTTGCCGGTCGCGTGGGCATAGCCAGAGGCCATGTGACCGGCTCCCTGTTCGTGGCGAGCGAGAACATGGCGGATGGGCGATTCGATGAGCGGGTCGTACGCCATGAGGATGGCGCCGCCCGGCATACCGAATACAACCTCCACCCCCTCGTACTCGAGTGATCGGATCAACGCCTCGGCGCCGGTGAGTTGTTCTGGCATGTCATGCTCCGCATACAGAAAACCCCCCGTGGAACACGGAGGGATAGGCGCACACTACGTGGCGTGTGCGCCTAGGTGATAAGGACTACGTGCTCGTGGTTGGCTGGTGTCATGTCGGTTTCCATCGGGAGCCTGCGATTATGGCAGCACAACACCACCTGTCAAACATCCATGAACATCACCCGCCACCTCCGCTCTGTTCTCGGGCCCTCGATCGAGGCTGCCCGTGCCGCGTTGCGCGACCTCGAAGATGAAGAGGTCCCCGCGCGGCTGCGGCCGATTGCGAAACACGGTGACGGGAATCTGCCGCTCCCGCTCACACGCACGCTTCTGCAACGCATCGACGAGGACGAGTGGTTTCGCGGCAGGGCGCTCGAGGTTTTCGAGCGCTCGGGCTCCACGGATCCCGTTTCGCTTGGCTACCTCGACCGGGAGCGGGGATGGTGGATGCGGATCGCCCAGGCTGTCGCGGAAGCCGAGGCGGAGGATGCGGCTGACCGCGTCGCCCAATTGGAACGGACTGTCGAGACGCACCGGATCAGGTCTGCCGCTGATCGAGCCAAGCTGAAGTCTGTTCGGCGGGATCTCGAACGTGCGGAGAAGAAGTCCAGGGAAGTAGCCGATGAACGTCTTGAGCCGCTCCGTGCCGCCGCTGTCGCGGCACGGACCGATCGCGACCGTGCCGAGGCGGAGGTCGCGGCGATGCGCGAGCGCATAGAGGCGACGGAGGCCGATCGCCTCTATGCGGAACGCACAGCGGCCGGGCTCTCCGAGCAAGTCCGATCAGTCAAACGTACGGCGGCTCAGCTTCGCCGTTCGGTTGCAGCGGGACCGTCGGAGTCGATACCTCGCCAGCCGGCCGAGGTCGCGCGATGGCTCGATCGTGCGTCAGCAACGCTCACCCCGTACCGAGATGCGGAGGCGCACTCGACCCGAGCCGCTCGGATGTCCGGGTCCGGCCGAGCTCTGGTCCCAGCGGGCGTCGCTCCTGATTCTGCGGCGGCCGTAGAATCGCTCCTCGGCGTTGATGGGGTGACGGTGCTGATCGACGGCCACAACCTCCTTGGTGTCATGGATGTCTCGACGATGGCAACCGGCCGTGCCAGGCGATCCTTGATAGCCGGCCTCGGCAAACTCACTCGGCATCTCGGCGATTCAATGATTGAGGTGGTGTTCGACTCGGATCTCGAAGACGGTCGGGCACGTTCCGTGAGCCAGACCGGCATCGTTGTGCGTTTCGCCCAGGGTGATCGTATTGCGGATGATCTGATCGTCGAGCGGACCGCGAAACTACGGGAGACGGCCGTTGTGGTCTCCGACGATCGTGAGGTACGCGATCGATGTGGCGGATACGGGGCGACGGTGTTGTGGTCTCAAGCTCTCGCCGAATGGCTGTAGGACCGAGGGCGACCTTCCCCGGGCGTCCGACCTAGAGGACGAGTTCGGCCATGAGCCGGACTGTTGGGAGGTCCGTGGCCGCGACGAGGAGGGTGGTCGCCCCAGACTCGTCCCACGCGGCGAGGTGATCGGCGATCCGCTCTTTCGATCCGACGAGGCTCACCTCGTCGACGAGTCCGTCGGGGACCGCCTGCATCGCCTCCATCTTGCGGCCCTCGAGGTAGGCCGATTGGATACGGTCCGCGGCCTCTCCGTATCCATACCGGTGGGCCAGGTCGTTGTAGAAGTTCCTTCCCTTGGCGCCCATACCTCCGACGTAGAGCGAGATCATCGGTTTGGCAGCTCGGCGCGCCCGTTCGAGGTCGTCGTCGAGTGACACGAACACCGACACGGCGGTGTCGAAGGTGTCCGCCTTGCGCGGCACACCCGAGATCTCGAATCCCTCGGCGAGGAGCGGACCGAACACGGTTCCGGCACGCTTCGGTGAGTAGAACACCGGGAGCCAGCCGTCCGCGATCTCAGCCGTGAGCCGAACGTTCTTCGGCCCTATCGCCGCCGCGTAGATCGGAAGGTTGGGGTTGTGGGGAGGCGAGATCAGCTTCAGTGGTTTGCCGAGGCCGGTGGCATCCGGTCCGAGGTACGGCATCTGATAACACTCGCCCGAGAACTCCACCGGTTCACGATGGGCCAGGATCCGGCGAACGATCTCGACATATTCACGGGTCACTTGCAGCGGCTTCCGAAATGGCACACCGTGCCAACCCTCGACAACCTGCGGTCCCGACACCCCGAGCCCGAGAATGAAACGCCCGTTGGACAATTCGTCGATCGTCGCAGCGGTCATGGCGGTCATGGCAGGCGTCCGTGCCGGCATCTGCAAGATCGCCGAACCCAGCTTGATGCGTTCGGTGCGTGCAGCAAGGAATGCGAGGGGAGTGACGGCATCCGACCCGTAGGCCTCGGCGGTCCAGATGGAGTGGTAGCCGAGGCGTTCCGCCTCGCTCACGAGTGAAGTGTCGCGCGCGAGAGAAACGCCGCGATACCCGAGGTTCAGGCCGAGCCGCACTCAGGCTTCCGCGTACCGAACCGAGGTCACCAATGTCTCGTTCCCCGAGACGACGGCCACCGTCCCAGCACACTCGGGGCAGCGCAACACGGCAACGTCGTCGACCTCGCTATCGGTGTCGCACGTGTCACAGTGGACCGTGAGAGGCACCTCGACGATCTCGAGTTCGGCTCCCTCGGCCGGTGTGCCCTTCGATGCGACCTCGAATCCGAACTGCAGTGAGTCCGCAACAACTCCGCTCATCGGCCCAATGGTGACGGTGACTCCGGAGAGCGTCCCGTCCTCCGGGACGGCGGCAACGGCCGCATCGATGACACTGCGGGCAATTCCTACTTCATGCATAGAAGGGACGGTAGTCAGGAGTCAGTAGTCCGTAGTCCGTAGTCCGTAGTCCTCGGATCGTGTCTCGTGTTTCGCGTCTCGCGTCTCATGTCTCAGATACCGGGCTTGTGAGCGAAGCCTGAACTTCGCGAGCCACTGTACCTCCTTTTCTGTCACACCCGATCTCTACGTTGTGATCATCGACCGAAAGGGGCCGGGATGATCATCGATTGTGATGCCTGTGTGATGGACGGGACGGGTGCGTGTGCGGACTGCATCGTTCCGATGCTGCTCGCTGGATCGGGCGGTCCGACGCGGATCGGGGACGACGAGGAGGTGGCCATTCGGAACCTGTCCGATGCGGGCCTCGTCGCTCCGATCCGTCTCGTCGCCCGAGGGCCGGGTCGTGGCGCTGCCACCGGCTGACACCGACTTCGGGCGCCCCAGTGAACACGATGTATCGTTGGCGCGTGCTCCGGGACCACTTGCAGACAGTTGCACTCGACCACGGCTGTATTGGGTTTGGCGTGACGAGCGCGGATCCGTTCGACGGCCTGGCGGAGACGATGCGCGAACGAAAGACCGCAGGTGTCTCGGCGGATCTGGCATTCACGTACCGCGACCCGGCGGTGGCGGCGGATGTACGGCGGACCGTTCGGTGGGCAGAACGCCTCGTGGCGGTGGCGTTCGCCTACGAACCGGACGCGGGAACCTCGGCGCCGGAGCCTGGCACGATGCGTATCGCACGGTTCGCCGACGGGGACCAGTATCTCGACCTGCGAACTGCGTTGGACGCGCTCGTCGCAGAGCTCGAATCGGCCGGTGCGCGGGCCAAGGCTCTGAGTGATGATTCACGTCTCGTCGACCGGGCGGTGGCGGTGCGCTCCGGGATCGGCTGGTGGGGGAGGAGCTCCATGGTCCTCGTGCCCGGTCCGGGGCCGTGGGTGCTGCTCGGGAGTGTTGCGACCGACGCTCCGCTCGATGTTGATGAACCGATGGTGCGGACGTGCGGAAGCTGCACTGCCTGTATCCCGGCGTGTCCGACCGGAGCGATCCTCGACAGCGGTGTGCTCGACGTGCGGCGGTGTCTCGCCCACCACCTGCAGTCGTCGGGTCTGATCCCCGAGGAGCTGAGGTCGGCGGTGGGGGATCGCCTGTACGGGTGTGACGACTGCCTGACGTCATGTCCTCCTGGGAACCGCGCACTCGAGGCGGCCGGACCTGTCCCGGGACCGGAGATTCTCGACATCCTGGGGGCCACCGACGCCGAACTGCTGGAGCGGTACGGCCACTTCTACCTCCCGGCGCGACGCCCGCGGATCCTGCGCCGGAATGCTCTCATTGCAGCTGGGAACGATCGGTCGCCCGAGCTCGCAGCGGTCATCATTGGATATCTGGGACACCCTGATTGGCTGCTCAGAGCCCACGCTGCATGGGCGGTCGGGAGGTTCGCTACGGAGCTCGGGCGCGCCGCCCTCGACGTGGCGCTCAGTGAGGAACACGACGGGCGCGTCCGTCGTGAACTCGTGGAAGCGGGGCAGCCGTGATCAGCAGACCGCGGTCTACGCTGAGTTGATGAATTCCGAGATCATCGCTTCACCCGTTTCGGCGAATGCGCCCCCCGGAACCGTTGCGGAGTCTCGCCGATGTTGATCGTCTCAGACGTTCACGGCGCCGTCGAACCGCTGCGCCGCGTCGCGTCTCTCGGTGAACCACTTCTCGTCCTCGGCGACCTCATCAACTACATCGACTATCGGTCCAATGAAGGCATCGTTGCCGACATCTCAGGGAAGCAACTCGTCGACGAGTTCGTGCGCATACGGGCTGTAGAAGGAAGTGATGCAGCCACCGACTTCTGGCATGGCGAATGGGCGCATCGCGACGTTGGGCTCGAGGACCGATACACGGAAGCTGTCGAAGCGTCCTACCGCGACGTGTGCGGCGCGCTGCGGGGGAGTCGTGCATTCGTGACGTACGGCAACGTCGATCGGCCCGACATGCTCGCCGAGCACCTGCCGGACGGAGTCCGATTCGTCGATGCCGAAGTGGTCGACATCGATGGCCTACGCATCGGGTTCGCCGGCGGAGGTTTGACCAGCATTGGAACCCCCGGCGAGGTCACCGAAGACGAGATGAGGGCCAAGCTCGACCAACTCGGGCCGGTCGACGTACTCGCCACTCATGTGCCGCCGGCGATCCCGGCGCTCGCTTGCGACGTGATCGGCGGACGCGCGAAGGGTTCTGTCGCGATCCTCGAGTACGTTGAACGCGAGGCTCCTTCGTTTCACTACTTCGGCGACATCCACCAGCCCAGGGCAACAACGTGGCGAATCGGACCGACGGCCTGCGTCAACGCCGGCTATTTCCGCGCGACCGGGCGGCCGGTTCGGCATGGTTGATGTCGACCTCGACGACCTTGCTCGGGCATACGCGTTCCGTCCAGCCTCGGCCGAGTCGCTTGCACGCGCCGAACGGGCAGGTTCGCGGCTCGGATCGGGAGAGCGAGTGCTGGACGTCGGCGGTGGCCCGGGGAACCACGCCGCGGTGTGGTCCGGGCAGGGATTGCGACCCGTGGTGCTCGATCCCTCGGCGGTGATGCTCTCAACCGTTCACGATCGGGGACTCGTCGGCGTGCGGGGTCGGGCGCAATCGCTCCCGTTCCGCTCCGGGGGGTTCGCGCTCGTGTGGTTCCATCTCTCCATTCACTACGGGGACTGGAGGGCGGCGATCGACGAGACGGCGCGAGTCGTCGACGAGAGTGGAACCATCGAGATCTGGACGCTCGGGAGCGACCATCATGAGCAGTCGTTGCTCGCTCGATGGTTCCCGTCGGTGCCTTCCATCGAGAGCGGGCGGTTCCCAGATCCTGCAGTGCTCGCTGAATATCTCGGCACTCGCGTCCCAACGGTCGATGTGAGCCATCCGGTCGAAGTCGTCGTTCGGCCTGCGGGCGATTGGCTGCGGGCGGTCGAGGCCGGATTCATTTCCACGCTCCAGTTGCTGCCGGAAGGCGAGCGATCCGCCGGGATCGCCGCCATCCGGGATGCCCACCCGGACCCGGGGAAAGACATCTCCTATCAACTTCGGTTCACGCGGATCGTCGGCAGCTAGCCCGGTCGGCAGCATCGCCGCCCGTTTCGGCGCCGATCCGGTCGCCCGACGCTCCGGGGTATCGCTACGATGTTGGGAGTTCCGAGACAAGGAGTGTCGATGGACGGCACGGTTCAGAAGATCGAGGTCACCGCACCCCAGCAGTTCGTCTACGAGACCGCGCTCGATCTCGAGACGTATCCGATCTGGGCCGGAGGTGTGAAGACCGTGACGGTGGTCGAAGAGGACGAATACGGGCGACCGACCGTGGCCGACTTCACGATCGATGCGATGATCAAGGAGATCTCGTACACGCTCGACTACGACCATGCGCATGAGAACGGGTTCACGTGGGCGGCGCGGCCAAATGACGACCTCACACTCCTCGAAGGCAGCTACACCTTCAACGCGATCGATGACGACGCGACCGAGGTCGTCTATGCCCTCCGCGTCGAACCCAACTTCACAGTGCCGGGATTCCTGCGGCGACAAGCCGAGAAGCAGATCGTCGGGACCGCCCTTCGCGGCCTGAAGAAGCGAGCGGAAGAAGGCGTCTGATGCGGGTCATCCTCGTCACCGGGAAAGGTGGCGTGGGGAAGACCACCGTGGCCGCAGCGACGGCCCTTCGCTCCGCGGATTTCGGCCATCGAACGCTCGTGATGTCGACCGATCCGGCTCACTCACTCGCCGACGCGTACCAGGTGCCGTTGGGGGACAGTTCGATCCAGATCGTCGAGCGCCTCGATGCTCAACAGATCGACGCACAGCAGCGTCTCGAGGAGTCGTGGGGATCGGTTCGGGACTACCTGACCGACGTATTCGACTGGTCGGGACTCAAGGGGATCGAGGCCGAGGAACTCACCGTGTTTCCCGGGATGGACGAGCTGTTCTCGCTCGCGAGCGTCCGCGACCACGTCGAATCGGGCACGTACGACGCGATCATCGTCGACTGTGCCCCCACCGCCGAAACCCTCCGACTTCTCAGCCTGCCCGAAGTGATGTCGTGGTACATGGACAAGATGTTCCCGGTTGGGCGGCGCGTGGCGAAGGTTGTTCGGCCCATGATCAGCCGTGTTTCGTCGATGCCGGTTGCCGATGAGGAGGTGTGGGATTCCGTGGCGCTGTTCTACGAACGCCTTGACGGAGTGCGCGACATCCTCGGGGATCCGGAGATCACGTCGGCACGACTGGTGATGAATCCCGAGAAGATGGTGATTGCCGAAGCCCGAAGAACGTACACCTACCTCGGCCTGTTCGGGTATGCCGTAGATGCGGCCGTCGTCAACCGGGTGCTTCCCGACGTCGTGACCGATCCATACTTCGAGCGGTGGCGTGAGATCCAGGCGGAGCATCTCGAGTCGGTTGAGGACGGGTTTGCGGACATCGACATCCGACATCTCCGGTTGTTCGACGAGGAGATGGTGGGCGTAGATCGTCTACGGGTGGTCGGGGGCGAGTTGTTCGGTGAGACCGACCCGACCGAGCGACTCTCCGAGGGCCGGCCGTTCCGTGTCGAAGACGACGGCGACAATGTGGTGATGATCGTCGGAATGCCGTTCGCCGAACACTCGGAGGTCGATGTGATGCGCCACGAAGACGAGTTGTTCGTGACCGTCGGTCCGTATCGCCGTTCAATCGTGCTTCCCGATTCGCTCCGCAGGCGGCATGTGCTCAGGGCCAAACTTGCGACGGGTGAGCTCAGGGTGACGTTTGGGACGGTGGAGTGATGTGGGATCGCTTCTTCGAGCAACGACCGATTCAGAACGGACTCCGGCGTGCCGGCATCCACTTCGCCAAAGCGGCCTACGAGGTCGTCGGCGGGGTCGCCGCATTCGTTGATGAGGTGGTGTCGGTTGTGTACGAGGACGCACCGGGGGACGATGATGACATGTCGGGCCCCACGAAGATCGAGATTGAGTAGTAAAGAGCAAAGAGCAAGGAGCAAAGAGTCAAGAGCAAAGAGTCAAGAGCAAAGAGTCAAGAGCAAAGAGTCAAGAGCAAAGAGTCAAGAGCAAAGAGTCAAGAGTCAAGAGAAGAAGAGTAGAGATCAAGGGCAGGAGGCCGTCTCAGGCCCCCTGCCTCTGTCTTTGTTCTTTGTTCCTTCTTCTACCGGCTAAGGCCGACCCAGTCGATTGTCTGCAGCGTGTCCGCGTCACTCACCATCACTCCTGCGTCTGAGACGGTCACGAGGTTTCCATTGATGAGCAGCGACCGCCGGATCGGCATCCACCACTTGGACCCGTCGGGGTCGTGGGAGACCACGCCGGTTTCGCGGATTCCGTCTTCGGTGACGGTCAGCACCAATGCACCGGTGGGTGACTGTCCGGCTTCACCCTCGTCCCACCGCTCGTAGGGGACCACCGTCAAGCCGGTAGACGGATCGTGGAGGAAGGCGTGGTGGTCCCATTCAACCTCGGAGTGTCCGTTCTCCATGGTGTACCGATCGATACGTGCCGGATCGTCCGGGTCTGAGACATCGAACAGTGAAGCCTGGAGGCCTCGGACGCGACCATCGAGGTCGGCGTCCTGGCCGACGCCGAGGAGTGCATCGTCGCCAACAGGGTGCAGGTAGGCGGAGTATCCCGGGATCTTGAGTTCACCACGGACCGTGGGACGTTCGGGTTTCGAGAGGTCGATCACGTACAGCGGATCGACCTGCCGGAACGTCACCACGTAGCCCAGGTCGCCGAAGAACCTCACGGAGTAGATCCGCTCGCCCCGGCCGAGCCCGTCGACACTGCCGACCGCTTGCAGTTCGTCACCGGTGGCGGTGAGCACGGTCACCATGGACTCCGACTCGGGGCCATCCCACCACTCGGGGGTGTCGGTGGACGCCACACGGAGGTAGCCGTCGTGTTCCGACATCGACCACTGGCTGAGCATATAGCCCGGTACGGCTCCCGAGGCCCGATACTCGGCGCTGCGTTCCGAGAGGGCGAACTTGTGGATCATGGTTGTCGTGCCGGCGGGACGTTCTCCCTGCTCGAACACGACGGGGTCGACCCATCGACTGGTTGCCACGTAGGTGGCGTTCCCCGAGGAGTAGACGATGTCTCCGTCTGCGAAAACGCCCGTTGCGTCCGCGACGCTGAGATCGTTGCGGTCGAGCGTCACGAGGGAGAGAGTCGTGAATCCTGAGAACTCATCGGGATGGTTCATCCGGTCGCATGCCAGAAGGGTGCCCTCCTGTGTGATCCGGTCGCGACCTTCGTGGTCGGTGACGACGTAATACGGGAGCCAATTCTCGACCGCTGAGTTCTCGATGATCTCGCGGTTTCGTTCCTCGGCCTCTCGCTCCGCTCTGAGGCCCCCACCCTCGGGGTAGACCCATGCGAATCCGTTGTAGCCGGCCGACACGACGAGACGCACGGCACCGTCGACCATCCGAGAGGAGACGTAGCGTCCGTCGACGCGCAGGGTCTTGCTCAGTTCGGGATCAGCAGGATTGGAGATGTCAATCTCCACGACGGTCAGCACCGGCGTCGGCATCTGCACGACACCAAGGTCTTCACCGACTGCATCTTCGGCGAACGGCATGACGTCGTAGCCGCCGTTGGCAATTGCGATTACGCGATCGCCGTCGAGGAACAGGTCCTGCGTCCAGAACGTCAGGTCGATTGAACCCTCGCGGGTCAACCGATCCCCGCGGATCGACACGACGTGGAGCATGCTGCCGCTCACGGCGACGATGTGTTTGCCGTCGGTCTTGACGAGATCGGGTTCGTCCACTCCGACTTCCTGGAGGTTGGTGCCGAGGACCTCGCCGTCACCGGAGGCGGCGGCCGTTGTGGTGGGACTCCGCGGTGCGGCGCTCTGCTCCAGGGCACCCGCGGCATCGGCGAACATCTCGTCGTAGATCGGATACGCACCGTACCCGTCGAGACCATACGGCCCGACACGATCGAGCGCATGCCCGATCGTCCAGTCGAGGAGGGCGTCACAGGCGTCGAATGGCAGGAGTGCACCCGCGCCCGAAGGGTACGAGGTCCTGACGACGGTCGTCGATGGACTGGATCCAAGTTGGGTGGTCATTCCCGAGGAGCGGGCCGGAAGGGCGCACGCCGACAGCGCGAGAGCTGCTCCGACGGTGAGGGTGACGATTCGCTTCACCTGAGCCTCCATGCTCGATTGCCGGTACGACGCTCCGAGCCCGCCTCACGGTTCCCGCTCCTGATAACCTGCGCGTTCATGAGCACCATCGGGATCGACATCGGCGGGTCGAAAGCCTTGGCGGTTCGTCTCGAAGGCGAAGCCGTTGTCGAGGAGCGGCACTCGGCAGCTCCCGGCGAACCGCCCCTCGAGACTGCACTCGCTGCGATCAAGGGAGTGTGGGCCGACGACGTCGAAGCCGTGGGGGTTGGCATCGCAGGCCTGGTGCGCTGGCCGGAGGGTGTCTTCGCCTGGGGTCCACACGTGGACAGCACGGACCTTCCGATTCGAGAGCTGCTCGAGGAACGCCTCGGGATCCCCGTCGTGGTCGACAACGACGCCAATGTCGCGGCCTATGGCGAACGCGTCGCCGGTGCTGCACAGGGGTTTGACGACTTCCTCTTGGTGACGCTCGGTACCGGGATCGGTGGAGCAATCATGATCGACGGTTCGGTCTACCGCGGAGAGTCGTTTGCCGGAGAGTGGGGCCACATCCGGCACAATCCAAGCGGACGTCTCTGTGACTGTGGCAAACGCGGCTGCTGGGAGACGGTGGCATCGGGGCCGGCCCTCGTGCGTCTGGCGCGGGAGGTCATCAGCCTGAATCCGGAGGGTTCGTTTGCCCACCGATTCGAGTCCGGCACGATCCGGGGCGAGGACGTGACCGCAGCTGCGGACGCCGGAGACGAGGTCGCCCGCGGCCTCGTCGCAGAAGTCGGCGCCGAACTTGGCCGTGGTATCGCCAACCTGATCGCCGTTTTCGACCCTGAGCTCGTGGTTGTCGGCGGCGGCCTCGGATCGGTCGGCGAGTCCCTACTCGGTCCGGCTCGCCGTTTCGCGGCCGATGCGCTCCACGGCGGGAACCACCGTCTGTCTCCGCCGATTCTGGTGGCAGGCTCGGGAGCCCGAGCAGGGGCCGTTGGCGCTGCTTACCTCGCATCCTCGATACGCTCGTAGCCATGTCACGACTTGATGAATCCCCAGTCGCCAGGCGAGAGCCGAAGGAGATCGCGCGCGAGGCGATCCTGCTTGTCCCGAACGTGGTGAAGCTGCTTGTCAGGATCATCCGCGATCCTCGCGTGCCCGTCCGGAGGAAGACGTTCGCCGCTGCCGCTCTGATCTACGTGGCTTCGCCGATCGACCTCATCCCCGATTTCGTGGCGGGTCTCGGTCAGCTCGACGACCTCGTCATCGTGGCGGTCGCTTTGAACCACCTCGTCGCCGGCGCCGGCCGAGATGTCATCGAACAACACTGGGACGGTTCTGCAGATTCGCTCGATCTCGTGCTCGCGGCGACCGAGTGGGGGACCGAAATCATCCCCGGTCCGCTCCGGAGAATGCTGCCCGGCTGATCTTGGAGCGGCAGGCGGCGGTGCTCCGGTCCTTCCCGAGCCGTTCGAGCGAGCCTACGCTCACCGGATGGATTTCCGACGAATCGACAACCTGCCCCCGTACGTATTCGCCGAGGTGACCAGGAAGGCGCTCGAAGCGCGCCGTGCCGGCATCGATATCATCGATCTTGGCTTCGGAAACCCGGACATACCTTCACCTTCCCAGGTCGTGGAGAAACTCGTTGAGGCAGCACGGAGTCCGAAGAACCACCGGTACTCGGCGTCTCGCGGCATTCCGAACCTCCGGAGGGCCGTCGCCGACCGCTACCGGAGGCAATACGGAGTCGACCTCGATCCCGAGACCGAGGTCATCAGCACGATCGGAGCGAAGGAGGGCCTCTCCCACCTGATGTGGGCCCTGGTCCAGCCCGGCGACGTTGCCCTTGTGCCGGAGCCGTCGTATCCGATTCACATCTACGCAGCGGTGCTTTCCGGCGCCGAGGTGCAGCGGGTCCATCTGTCAACGGGCATCGATTTTTTCGATCGACTCACTGAGGCGTACCACAATTCGTGGCCCCGGCCGCGAGTGATCGTGACGTCCTTCCCGCACAATCCGACCACGGAAACGGTGGATATCTCGTTCTTCGAACGCCTCGTAGCGTTTGCGAAGGAGAACGACACGATGCTCGTGCACGACTTCGCCTACGCGGACATCACCTACGACGGGTACAAGCCGCCGAGCCTGCTTCAGGTCCCAGGAGCGAAGGACGTCGGCGTCGAGTTGTACACGCTGTCGAAGAGCCACTCGATGGCCGGCTGGCGAGTCGGATTCGTTGTCGGGAACGCAGAGATGGTCGGCGCACTCGGAAAACTCAAGTCATATCTCGACTACGGCACATTCCAGCCGATCCAGATAGCGTCGATCATCGCGCTCAACGAATGTGACGACTATGTGCCCGAAGTCATCGACATCTACAAACGGCGCCGCGACATCCTCGTGGACGGGCTCCATCGCATAGGCTGGGATGTCGAAAGGCCCAAGGGCACGATGTTCGTGTGGGCTCCAATCCCCGAGCAGTATCGGCACATGGATTCGCTGACGTTTGCGCTGTACCTGCTCGACCAAGGGCAGGTTGCGGTCAGCCCCGGCATCGGCTTCGGCCCGTCCGGTGACGGCCACGTGAGGTTCGCCCTCGTCGAGAACGATCAACGCACCGCCCAGGCGGTCCGGGGTATCCGGAAGGCGCTCGACCTCTCCTAGACGTGGCGACCGAGAGGAAGGTAGGCCTTCTCGGCGTAGTCGATCAGCATCCGATGGGTGCTGAACTGCGAAAGCCCGGTGATCATCGACGCTTTCATCATGGCGATCCATGATCGGGGAAGACCCAGGTCATCGCGGTCGTAGTAGGCCGGTACAACCTCCGACTCCAAGAGTTGGTACAGCAGTTCGGCGTCGGCCTCGTCGGAGGTCGACTCCTCGCCGAAACCCCAGCCGTTGGTGCCGTCGTACCCCTCGACCCACCAGCCGTCGAGCACGCTGAGATTCAACGCTCCGTTGGCTGCGGCCTTCATCCCCGAGGTACCGCTCGCCTCGCGAGGCGGCCGTGGGGTGTTGAGCCACACGTCCGCTCCCGTGACCAAGGTTCGGCCAAGCCGAAGGTTGTAGTCCTCGATGAAGAACAGATGGCCCTTGAATGCTTCGCTCCGCGAGAGTTCGAACACGTTCTTGATGAGTGCCTGGCCTTCGCGATCGGCCGGGTGCGCCTTGCCTGCGAAGACAAGTTGTGCCGGGCGACCAGGGTTCTTGAGGATCGTCTCGAGCCGTGCCGGATCGGTGAACAGGATTCCCGCTCGTTTGTAGCTTGTGAATCGCCGTGCGAATGCGATCGTGAGTCGATCCGACGGGAGTTGGTCGTCGAGCCAGCGAAGCTGCCGCGGGCCGTGGCCGTGCCTGGCGTACTCCTCGAGCAGACGCTTCCTGAGACGACGCGTCATCAGCTCTCGCTGTGCTGCGTGGGCTCGCCACACCTTGCCGTCGTCGATGTTGCGAATCGCTTCCCAGGTCTCTGGCTCGTGGATGCGGTCGAACCAGTCGAGCCCGACCCCGTCGTTCAGGAGGCGGCGAATCGCGTGACCGAGCCAGGTCGCCGGATGGATCCCGTTGGTCACGGCAAACGCCGGACCACCGATGAGGCCTCCCCAGTCCTGGGTGACCACATCAGCATGTCGGGCCGATACGCCGTTCGTGCGGTCAGCGAGTCGGATTGCCAACGCTCCCATGTCGAAGACCGCGCCGTCGTCACCTCGACCTCGAGCCAGTTCGAGTTGGGTATCCGTGTCGATCCCGGCGATCGCCCCCGCGAGCGCGTCCGCAACCATCGAGGGGTCGAAGGTTTCGTTGCCGGCGGGGACGGGCGTGTGGAGCGTGAACAGCGTCCGATCCGCGACCGCTTGCTTCGCGGTCTCGAGATCGACGCCCCGGTCGAGCTCCCACGACAGGCGCTCGAAGACGCTCAGGGCCGAGTGGCCCTCGTTGATGTGCCACACCGCCGGGTCGATGCCAAGCGCGCTCAGCACACGAGCTCCGCCGATACCAAGCACGGCTTCCTGAGCGAAGCGAGCTTCCCGGCCGCGAACGTACAAGATATGGGTGATGGGCCGATCCGCCGGGTCGTTCTCCGGGAGGTCCGTGTCGAGGAGCAGGAGCGGCACCCGGCCGACATCGATGCGCCACGCACCAACCGCCACGTCGCGGCCGTTGAGGCTGACCGAGACCCGCAGCGGCTGCCCGCTGTGGGGGTCCAGCACCTCGCGAATCGGGCGTCGGCGCATCTCGAGACGCTGGTAGGTGTGCTGCTGCCACCCGTCCGGGTCAACGGCCTGGCGGAAGAAGCCCCGGCGGTAGAGAAGGCCCACCGCAACAAGCGGAATCCCGAGGTCCGACGCCGACTTGACGTGGTCTCCTGCCAACACACCAAGGCCGCCCGAGTAGAAGGCGAGCTTCTCATTGATCCCGTACTCGGCGCAGAGGTACGCGACGGGACCGTCGAGCTCGAGCGCGTGGTGGGTGTCAAACCAGGTCTGGTCGTTGTCGAGGTAGTAGTCGAAGCGCTCAACGGCCTCGACGTACAGCTCCGTGAAGCTGCCGCTGGCCTCGAGGGCTTCCCACGTCGAAGGTTCGACCACCTGCAGCAGCCCGATGGGATTGTGCGACGCAGACCACACCTGCGGATCGATCCTTCCCCACAACTCCCGCGCCACCGGATCCCATGACCACCAAAGGTTGTAGGCGATGTCGTAGAGCCGGTTGAAGGGTTTCGGGATGCCCAAGGATGCCTTGGGTCCGGTGGGTATGGATGCATTGAGCTGATCGCGTCGATCGATCACGGTTGGTACTCCTTGTGAGGTGCCGAGGAGGCTAGCGTTGATCGATCTGTTGAAACCTCGGTGCCGGGGCCGGGGTCGATATACCGATTCGAAGCGGAGATGAACGAAGTTGTCGCGGTACGCCATTCTTTTTCCAGGTCAGGGCAGCCAGCGTGTCGGCATGGGCGCCGACCTGTTCTCCGTGCACCGGGATCTCCTCGTTGAATCGGCGGACCGGATCGTTGGATGGTCGATCGAATCTCTGGTCAGTGAGGGGCCGCAGGAGGCCCTGACGCGTACCGAACACGCGCAGCCTGCGCTCTACGCAGTTTCGTACGCGCTCTGGCGCTCCCTGGAATCCGCAGTCGCGACGCCACCTGCGGCCACCGCCGGGCATTCTCTCGGCGAATACACGGCACTGGCAGCAAGTGGTGCCATCACCTATGAAGCCGGACTTGCTCTCGTGGCCGAGCGCGGTCGGGCGATGGCCGCGGCCGCCGCGGCCGGCGAGCCATCGGGCATGGCCGCGCTGATCGGAGCGAATCTCGCTCAGGCGGAAGCGCTCGCTGCCGACCGACGCCGGGACGGAGGGCGGCTCTGGGTGGCCAACGTGAACGCCCCTTCTCAGATCGTGCTCGCTGGGGCCGAAGCCGACATCGAGTGGCTCGCCGACAACGCGCGATCTCTTGGGATCCGCCGGGCGATCCCGCTCGCCGTAGCGGGGGCGTTCCACTCGCCCTTCATGGCATCGGCCGCCGAACGGCTCGAGGCGGCACTCGACGAGACTGAGTTCTCGCTCCCCGGGTTCCCCGTGTACGCCAACACCACCGCGCGACCCGCTACGGAGCCTGCCCGGCAACTCGCCGAGCAGCTGGTGGAACCGGTCCAGTTTGCACCGACGCTCGAACACATGGCCGAGGACGGCATCACCACCTTCATCCACGTGGGGCCCGGAGACGTGACGGCGGGCCTTGTCAAACGGACGCTGCCCGACGCCGCTGTGCACGTGGTTTCGAATCTCGAAGACGTCGCCGCCGTGGCGACAGGCCCCTCCATACAATGACCGACCGGACGCGAGAGGCAACAACGATGAAACGAATGGCAGTCACCGGTTGGGGCCGCTGCACGCCCGAGGGTGTGGTCACCAACGACGACCTCGCAACGGTGATGGACACGTCGGACGAGTGGATCGCAACCCGGTCGGGCATTCGCCAGCGCAGGGTCTCGCATGTCGACAACTCCGATCTCGCGACCGTCGCAGCGCGACAGGCGCTCGCCGGTGCCGGGCTGGAAGCGACCGATATCGACTACATCCTGGTTGCGACGTGTACCCCGGATCGCTTCATCCCTGCGATGGCATGCCACGTTCAGGCCAAGCTCGGAGCGGTAAACGCGGCGGCGACCGACACCAACGCCGGATGCACCGGGTTCATCTACGGTCTCAACCTCGCCAATGGCCTTATCGCCACCGGCTCCGCCCGGCGCGTTCTGCTGATCGGATCCGAGCGTCTGACCTCCTATCTGGATCTCGAACGCCGTGACACGGCGGTGCTCTTCGCCGACGGTGCCGGTGCCGTCATTCTCGAGGCCACCGACGGCGACGAAGGCGTTCACGCCATAAACGTGGGTTCCGACGGGCGCCTTGCGGACGCCTTGACGGTCGAAGGCGCCGGGTCGTCCTGGATGGACGTTCCGACGCCGGTCCGGGTGGTCATGGACGGCCGGGAGGTATTCCGGAACGCGGTCGTCGGCATGGGTGCCGCCGCCCAGCGTGCTGTTGAGGAGGCGGGCTGGGAGGTTGAAGACGTGGATCTCCTGATCCCTCACCAAGCCAACCTTCGCATCATCGACGCCACCGCGAAACGCCTCGGACTCGACGAGGATCAGGTGTACACCAACATCCAGTACTACGGAAACACCTCCGCGGCGTCGATCCCGATCGCGCTCTCCGAAGCTCTCGAAACGGGACGTATCACCCCGGGGGCGAAAGTCGTCCTGGTTGCGTTCGGGGCCGGCCTCACGTGGGGAGCGGCCGCAATCCAGTGGGGCGACCGGGTTGAACCGAAAGCGTTGAGTGACGCCGCCTTGCCACCGAGCGAGCGAACGGGTCTTCAGATCATGAGCGACCGACAACGGGAGCGGCTCGCATGAGCCATGTTGCTCTCGTCACCGGAGGCTCGCGGGGGATCGGCAAGGCCATCGCGATGCGCCTCGCAGGTGATGGCCATTCCGTCGCCGTGAACTTCACTACCAATGCCTTGGCGGCCGATGGAGTGGTCGATGCGATCACCGCCGCCGGTGGCACCGCGGTCGCCCTCCAGGCCGATGTGGGTGACACCGAAGCCGTAGCCGCGATGTTCGGCGAGATCGAAGAGCGGCTCGGACGAGTCGGAATCCTCGTCAACAACGCCGGCATCACTCGCGACGACCTGCTCATGCGCATGGGCCCCGATGCATGGGATGAGGTGATTCAGACCAACCTTCGATCGGTCTACCTCTGCACCCGGGCTGCCATGCGAGGCATGCTACGGCTCAAGTGGGGTCGGATCATTTCGCTGAGTTCGGTGTCCGGGATTTCGGGGAACCCCGGGCAGGCCAACTACGCCGCCTCAAAGGCGGCGATCATCGGGTTCTCGAAGTCGGTCGCTCGCGAGATTGGATCTCGCAACATCACGGTCAATGTGGTTGCCCCCGGCTTCATCGAGACGGACATGACCGAGCAGCTCGGGGACGAGGTCGCAGGACAAGTAATCGCGCAAGTCGCCTTGGGGCGGCTCGGAAAACCCGAGGAGATCGCTGCGGCGGTGGGCTATCTTGCCTCCGACGACGCGGCGTACATAACGGGTCAGACGCTCGTCGTCGACGGCGGGCTGGCCCTGTAGGAAGCCCACAAGGAGGCTCAACCAATGGACCGGACAGAGATTGAAGCAAAGCTGACCGACCTGCTCGTCGACGAGCTTGGCATCGAACGTGATGACATCACCGCCGACGCGAAGTTCGAAGAGGATCTCGACGTCGACTCGCTCGGGGTTGTCGAGCTGCTGATGGCACTCGAGGACAATTTCGGGGTCAAAATCCCGGATGAGGAAGCTGAGCAGATCACGACGGTCGGGGAAGCCGTCGACCTCGTGGAGCTGAAGCTCAACGCCTGAGGGGGAATCATGAACGACCGTCGTGTCGTTGTCACGGGCCTCGGCACGATCAATCCCGTCGGGAATGACGTCGAGGCGACGTGGCAAGGCCTGCTGAGCGGAACGTCCGGCGTCGGGCCAATCACCCAGATCGACGCGTCGGATATCACGTCACAGATCGCAGGTGAAGTCAGCGAATTCGACGTCGAGGCCTACATCCCTCGTCGCCAAGCGAGGCGGATGGACCGATTCGCTCAGTACTTCCTGATCGCCGGGCAGCAGGCGCTCGCTGACGCTGGGATCTCCTACGAGGAGGACGATCCGGACGCGTTCCGCGCCGGTGTCGTCGTCGGAACCGGGATCGGCGGTGTCGACACGTTCGAGCAAGAACTGACGACGCTGCTCGAGGTCGGGCCACATCGGCTGAGTCCGTTCGGCATCCCGAAGGTCATTGCCAACATGGCAGGGGGACAAGCCTCGATCGACTTTCGCCTCTATGGACCGAACACCACGATTGTCACAGCGTGTGCGGCATCGGCCAACGCGATCGGAGACGGGGCTGCGATCATCCAGCGAGGCGCCGCGGACGTGATGCTCGCCGGGGGATCGGACGCTTCGATCACTCGCTTCGCGCTTGGCGGCTTCGCCCAGGCACGAGCCTTGAGCACGCGTAACGATGACCCGCAGGGAGCGAGTCGTCCGTTCGACGCTGAGAGAGACGGGTTCGTCATGGCCGAAGGCGGCGCGGCACTCGTCCTCGAGGAGAGGGAACATGCCCTGGCTCGGGGTGCACACATCTACGCAGAGTTCTACGGATACGGCATGTCGTCCGACGGCTATCACGTGACGCTGCCGAGGCCAGGTGGGGGCGGGGCGATCCGTGCCATGCAGGCGGCGCTCGACGATGCGTCGCTCTCTCCTGATCAGATCTCATACATCAACGCCCACGGAACATCAACCGCTGCTAACGACGCAACCGAGACAATGGCCATCAAATCGGTGTTTGGCGAGCGCGCCTATGAGATACCGATCTCGTCGACCAAGTCCATGAGCGGCCACCTCCTTGGCGGGGCAGGTGCGTTTGAAGCCGTGGCCAGCGTTCTCGCGATTCGCGACGATGTGGTGCCGCCGACCATCAACCTCACTCACCCGGATCCCGAGTGCGACCTGGACTACGTCCCGGACGAAGCGCGAGCGGTCGACGTGCAGTACGCCATGACCAACTCATTCGGCTTCGGAGGACACAACGTGGTGCTGATATTCGGAAAGCCGTGAGAAGTAGCTCGTGGTGAGTAGCAGGTAGCAAGACCGGGCGAGCAAAGAGCAAAGAGCAAAGAGCGGGGCGGTTCTTTGTTCTTTTGTCTTTGCTCTTTCCTCTCTTCTCTTCTCAGCAGTCTGGGTCTTCTGCGGCTGGGGTGCATCCTGTGGTCGGGGGTGGGCGTTTGGCGGCAACGGCCGCTCGATACTCGTCAAAGGACCGTGCGGTGAGGGCCGCGATCATGCCGACGCCGACGAGTGCGCCGATTCCGGTGGCGAACCCGGCGACGACCTCGATCCAGAGACACGTCGAGGGGTAACACAACACACTTGCGATGGAGGCTCCGATGAACACGCCGGTGGCCGTGCCGGCGATCACGGCCAGGGCTACGACGGTACGAACGCCGGCTCGTTCCGCGATGACACCCATCGCGCCACCGACCGTCGCACCGATCACACCGCCGGTTGGACCGGCGAGCAGCAGACCGGGAACCAAACCGGCGACAATGGCGCCGGCGATCGTGGCCCAACCGGTCATCGACCCTCCTCCGAATGCGGCGCCACGCGAGGTGGCGGGAGTGGCGCCCGGACGGGCCACAGGGCATCGCGGGCAGCCGGCGACCAAGCCAGGATCCCCACCGTGGCGCCGTAGATCAGGAAGGCGGCCGAGCCCCATGTCGCTGTGGCGATGGCGGCGACAATCGCCAGCGCGGGAGCGGCGAGGCGGAGCCCCCACAACGCCGAGGTAAAACCTCTGACGTAGGCCCAAGCGAGGAGAGGGCCGGCAAACGCCAGGACCAGTGCGGCCGGAGCTGCCGATTCGACGGACGCCAGACCTGCCAGGGGGAGTGCCGCCATGGCGGCGAGTGGGAGAGCGACCGCAATCGCCCCCGCCCCCACCCCCGGGCGCTGGCGAAGCCAGATCTTGAGCCATGGACCGGCCAGCGCCCCGACCGCGACGAACGACAGCGCACCAGCGGTGATCGACAGTATGTCAGCATCCGCACCGAGTGCGCCAACAACAACCGTGCAGACAGCCGTTGTGAGAGCAAGCCATCGAGCCCAGGGTGCGCGAACCAGCAGCATCCCGACAACGGCGATCACCGTGTACAGGACAATCCCCACAACGATGAGCGCCGATGAACCCGGGGAGAATGGTTCCGGAGAAACGGTGAGGCCGACCGACCACAGCAGCTCCGCCACTGCGAACAAGCCAGAGATGATCAGGGGTGGGCTGGCTGGTCCTTTCATGACGCCGCGTGAGCTCCATCGTCACTGTGCCGCTTCACGGTGACGGTGTGCTGTTCGGGAGCCCACATCGTCGTCTCGGCCCAAGGGACGGCCGGACGGGTCTCCAGTTCGATCACGCCGGCATGTTGTGGCTTGTCTCGATTGAGATCGGTGAGCGGGCGGCCGGTGAGGGCCAGGCGAGCCGCCTGGATCGGGTCCTGATGGGACACGATGACGAGCGGACCGTTGGTGATCGCGAGGTGGCCTCTCACGGCGCCTTCCATCCGCTTCGCAACATCGGCCAGGGACTCCGGTGTGAATGGAAGGTCGTGCGGATGCTCCAGGTACGCAGTGAGTTCGCCAGGGAACACTTCGTCAAGGGTGTCCCACCTGTGCCCGGCCCATCGCGTGCTGAGCCCCCACTCGCTCAGCGAATCATCGACGAGGATTCGTCCGCTCCTGCGCTCGGCGATGATCGTCGCCGTCTCCACGGCGCGATCGAGGGGGGAGGCGACGATGGTCGCGTGATCGGGTAGACGTTCGGCGCTGTACTCGGCCTGATGCCTGCCGGTGAGCGAAAGTGGGAATCCGGGGAGGTTGGCGTAGACGATGCGTTCGGGATTCGACACCTCACCGTGGCGAACGAGATAGACCGTGCACAAACCCGTGTTCATGTGTCGGAGGCTACCGGGTACGGTGGGGACATGGCACCGTTCGCGGAACCCATCCTCCACGTCGACATGGACTCGTTCTTTGTTGAGGTTGAGCGTCTCGACAATCCAAACCTCATCGGGATCCCGGTTGCCGTCGGCGGCATCGGCAAACGCGGTGTGATTGCGTCTGCGAGCTACGAGGCCAGGAGCTACGGGGTTCGGTCGGCGATGCCGGTCGGTGAGGCGCGCAGGCGTTGTCCCACGCTGACCGTGGTGAGCCCGGTGCACGGCCGGTACGGCGAGGTTTCGAGCGAAGTGTTCGAAATCATGCGATCGGTTACCCCGGTTGTTGAGGGGATCTCGATCGATGAGGCCTTTCTCGATGTGTCGGGCCTCCGGCTGCACTACCCGTCGGTTGACGTGATTGGGGCGACCGTTCGAGCGGCGATTCGATCCGAGGTGGGCATTCCTTCGTCCGTCGGTATCGCCACAACGAAGTTCGTGGCGAAGCTCGCATCGAAGCATGCAAAGCCGGACGGGCTGCTCCGCATTGTGTCGGGCATGGAACTTGACTTCTTGCACCCGCTCGACGTCGCCGAGCTGTGGGGTGTGGGGGAGGCCACGGAGGCGAGCTTGGGCGATCTCGGGATCCGGACCATCGGCGACGTTGCTCGCACACCGATTGGCATGCTGGAGGCGCGGGTCGGGCGCGTCGCAGCCAAGCACCTCTCCGCCCTCTCGAACGCACACGACCCACGACCGGTCGAGGGTGGGGCAGCCGCGCGGTCCATCTCGTCCGAGAGTACGTTTGAGCACGATCTCGTCGAGGTAGACGTCATCGAGCGTGAGGTACTGCGGTTGTGTGACCAGGTCGCGGCGCGTCTGGCCACTTCCCAGCTCAGTGGCCAGACGATCATCCTGAAGGTGAGGTTCGACGATTTCTCGACGATCAGTCGGTCGTCACGCCAGCCGGTGCCGGTTGCCCACACCGCCGAGATCTGGGACATCGCGAGGGGTCTCCTCACGAGAGCCGGCATCGGGAATCGGGCCGTCCGTCTCGTCGGAATTGCGGTGAGCGACCTTGTTGACGCTGCCGATGCGCGGCAGCTGGCGTTCGGCTCCGAGCGCCGCGACGCTGCGGCAGAGGCGGTCAACGAAGTCAGGGAACGATTCGGAGCTGCTTCGGTCATACCTGCCAGGATTGCCCCCCGGCGAGACGTTCCACCCGATCGAACGCAACGCGATCGGTGAATCAACGGGGTGCGTGGGAGTGATGTACCGGTATACTGCAACTGCGGAGCGATTTGTCGCGGAGGGTGGCCGAATGCCGCTGGATGACCGAGAGCAGAAGATCCTCGAGGAGATCGAGCGCAACCTGTATGCGGAGGATCCCAACCTCGCCCATACGGTGGCCAAGACCGATCTGTCGATACGGATCAAACGACGGCAGCGTATTGCTGCGGTCGGCTTCTTCGTCGGGCTGGCGATCATGCTCGGCACGTTCACGAGATTCTCGTATCTTGCCGGGCTTGGTTTCATCCTGATGGTGGCATCTGCTGCAACGATCGTGATGACGATACGCGCTTCGCGAGCCGAAAAACCCGCCTCGTTCTCCGTCTCCGGGTGGATGGACGATGTCAGAGAACGTTGGCGGCGGGAACGCTAGAGTTGCCTCCCCAAGAGGGGCCACTGAAGATTTACGGACCGGTCGGGCGGCCGGGTACAACGGGGAGAACGCGTGGAAGGTTTCACGGCTCAGCAAGCAACACGACTCACGGGCTGTACGCCACATCAGCTCCGCTACTGGGACAAGGTAGCCCTCGTCGAGCCCTCGCTTCAGCAGACCGGTGGCCGCCCGGGTCGGCGTCGGCTCTACTCGTTTCGTGACTTGATCGCGCTTCGGGTTGTCAAGAGCCTGCTCGACAACGGCATGTCGATTCAGCGTGTCCGGCGTGCATGGGACTACCTCCGCCGCACCGCCGACATGGACACTCACCTCTCGGAGATTCGACTTGTCACGGACGGTGAGACCATCTTTGCCGTGGCGCTCGACGAGGACGAGGTCCTCGACGCACTGCGCCAGGGTCAGTTGGCGTTCTTCGTCGCGATCAACGACATCACGCAATCGGTCGAAGAGGACGTCACTCGCTTTGAACTCGATCGGGAGCGGTTTCTTGAAATGCTGCGCCGCGTCGAAGACGACGTGCTCAGCGAGGTCGACGAAGCGGGCGGTTGATCTTTCAGACCTCCTGAGCCGGGACCGTTCCCCAGGTCGCTAGGAGCGGAACCGCCTTCTGAGCGATCCCAGCCGGTAGTACGACCGGAATCGTTCCATCGCCGAGTACCTCATGGCGAATCGATCACTTGTGGCCTGCATTGACTGGCGCGCTGTGTCTGTCTGAGCGTTCGATAGCAGATTCGCGTTGCCGTAGACCGATCGCGAGTACACCGAGGCGAGCGGCTTCATCGCATCGTCCACCGTTGCGGCGACCTCGGTCGGGGTTGCAGACGGATCCGGCTCCTCGCCGAAGTCGGTGAGCTTCACGACGATCTCCTCCCACGCGGCGGAGATATCGCCGTCGTCGAGGCGTCGCATGCGGACCCGATGCCGCGCCCATTTCAGAATGGGGATTGCGGCAATGATCAGGAGCACGAGAGCGATCGAGATCGGGATGATCGGAACCCACGACACCAACGTCGAGTCACCGGCCGACGTGTTGCCGGAGTCGACCGGGGTCGGCAACAGGGGATCGATGTTCGGGTCGAGGAGGCCGGAGATGGGGTTCCCTCCTTCGACGTCCGGGCGGACGGGTTCAGGAACCTGCTCGAGGTAGGCGGCGATCTCAAACCCGAGCGCTTGGCTGAGGCGCTCGTAGCTGGTGACCGGATTCGCTCCGTCTCCCCTCGGCGTGGGGTCGAACTTGACCCAGCCCACGGCCGGAATCCACAGCTCAACCCAAGAATGTGCGTTCTTGTCCAGTACCACAACCTCGTTTGGCGCAATCTCGGAACCCGGCGTGAAGCCGAGTACCACGCGGGTGGGGATTCCGATGCTCCGCGTCATCACCGCCATCGACGTGGCGAACTGCTCGCAATAGCCCCTGCGATACGAGTCGTTCTCGGCCGAGTTGTCGAAGAGCCACGTCGCGAGGACATCTTCCGAGTGGCCTTGGTCCACCTCGAGGTCGTAGACGAATCCGCCCGTCTCGCGGAACCAATGCTCGATTGCCAGACCCTTCTCGAACGGTGTCGTGAGACGTTGCGTGAGGTTGATCGCCTGCTGTTGTACGCGGGCGTCGACGTTCTCCGGTAGATCCGTGTAGCGGTCGGCATCCGGGAGTTCCCGGAAGGTGACGTCGCCGACAGGGGGGAGGCTCTCACCTGCCGTCGCTGCGGCCGTGAACAACGGCGAGAACCCGCCGCCCGGATCACCGACGATCTCTTCCGGTCTGACATCCGGGATCTCGGAGAAGACCCGATACTCCATGTTCCGATAGGTGCGGTCACCCCGAAAGACCAGCGCTGTGTCGGATCGCCGAATCCGAAACCCCTCGGACTCGCTTCCGTCCGCCCCGGTCACGGCGTACGGTGCCGGCAACCACTCTTGTGCCAGAGCGAGGATCTCTACGTCGGCAGTGAGAGGTCGGGTCGCACCGACGTATTCGTGTCCCGGCTGTTCCAGAGGAGGCTCATCCAGCGGGTAGACCTCGCGACCAGATGCCGACCACTGGCCGTTGCGATAGTTCTCGAGCGTCAAGAGGCGGAAGTAGACCTCATTGACCGGCACGTCTCCGTCGAGCGTTGCTCGGAACAGTGGTATCCCCGTCTGGGAGACGAGCCCGTCGTGGATGCTGACGTACGGGTTGTAGGAGACGCTCCCGTAGAACCCGCCGGCCAACCCGCCCGGCGTCCTCCACGTGATCGTGCCGTCGCGCGGCACGGTCGGCCCGAGCGTCCCCGTCCCGAGAACAGCGACCGCGACGGCCAGGGCGACGAGGAGAGCCGCCGTGGGTGCAGGCGCCTTCGACGGAGGGTCCGGTCGGCTGCTCGCCATCCGGCCGGCACCGCGATCGCGTTCGTCGTATGCGACAGCGAAGACCGTGCCTGCGACCAGCACGACGAAGACCGCCAGGGTCCACAGGCCGCCGGTGCGCCGATCGAGTGTCGCGAACTGGAGCGCCACCACGAGGGGTGGGAGCAATGCCACAAACGGGTGGTCCTTCGACAGGCCCCACGCCAGGAGTGCTCCGAGCAGCCAGAACAGTGCCGTGAGGATGATGACAATGCCGGCAATAGGCCGCACCGGCTCGACTCCGTGGCGGATCACGTCGAAAGCCCGGGTCAGATCCGCCCACAGGGACGTGAGCCCCGCCGGGGTCGGGAAGACGAAGACGGACTCGGCCGGCGCCGCAAAACGCGCAGCCGCCAAGAACAACGCCCCGGCGTTGATCAGCACGACCACGAACGTGCGGAGGCGGTACGTCACGGCTGTCCAGGTGATGACCAAGCCGATGATGAACCCGGAGAGGACGACGAGTTGCCACCTGGCACCGCTCCCCGTAGGGAGGAGAAGCCCGTCGAGTTGCCAGAAGGCGAACCCGATGGATGCCAGGCCGGCTATCCAGCTGTAGCGGTAGACCATGACCGCTCCATTCCCTGCTTCCACGCTCCGGCCCATCGCTCCGGCGCTTCGGATGAGATCGTTGTCGCCCCGGTTCGTGCGAACTGGACGAGTGTTTCATCCGAGCCCGCGCATGAGGACATCACGATCGTTCTGTAGAAGTCGTTGCCGAGTATTCGATACATGCCCAATACCGGATCGTCGGGCACACCGGTCACCATCACAAGCACACCGCCGGTGATGCCGTTCCGCCGCAATCGAGACAGGGCGCTCCTGAGGTCGACCGCCTGGGTCGGCTGAACAGCGGCGAGTTCCTCCATTGCGATCCCGTAGGCCTCGCTTCCGCCGATGATGGTTCCCGAGCCGGTGCCCGACCACAACGTCGGCGTGTACCCGTTCCTGAACAGGTGCCGGAATGCGGACGCGGCCCCGCGCACCGCCTGCTCGAACGCTTCCGAATCCGGGTAGGCCGAGGTACGCGGGTCGAGGAGGACGAGCGCTCGTGACTGCCACGGCATCTCGAGCTGCCGAATCATGAGTTCGTCGCGTTTCGCCGTCGACGGCCAATGAACCTTTCTCAGGTCGTCCCCTTGTTGGTACTCGCGAAGGGTGAAGAAGTCTTCGCCTCCGGTCTGCGAGAAGCTCGATCTCGACGTGTTGACGGTCGGATCGTGTCCTCGGCCCAACGGCAACCCCTCGAGATCCTCAACGGCGGGATACACAACGAGCCGATCGATTCGGCCCGCGGTGCCGCCCGCTTCGGTCAACGCGAGCGGATCCCGAACCTGCACCACCGCCGGTCCGACCATGTAGATCCCTCGGGGGCGGCAGAGCACCTCGTATCGAGCGGTCATCGGGTCGTGGGGCTCGATCCTGTCTGCGACGAACCGTGCCGTGCCAAGACCCGATACTTCGTCGAGGATGGTTGCTTGGGCGATGCGACGGCCGGTGACCAGCGTCACCTCGACGACGGCGCGATCGCCATCATGTACTTGGAACGGCGTGAGCCTTCGCGTGACTCCGACCCTCGGAACGGTGGAGCGGACGTAGGCCATCCCCCCGCCGATGGCCAGAATGAGAAACAGCCCGGCGGCGAGCATGAGACGTTCGCCAAAGACGATCCACAGGACCACGAGTGCGAAACCCGCTCCGAGAGCTGCCCATCCTCGGGTCGTCGGCATCAGGCGATCTCCCTCATTCTGCGGCGACGCGAGTCCCAGGCACCGCCACGCTCTTCCCGACTCCTTCGAGGATCTGGTCGACGCCGACTCCGCGCATCTGCGCTTCCGGTCGCACGATCAACCGGTGATTGAAGACCGGTCCGATCATGCTCTTCACGTCGTCCGGGGCGACATAGTCGCGACCGCCGACCGCCGCCGTTGTCCGCGCAGCTCGCTGCAGGTAGAGCGATGCTCTCGGGGACGCCCCGAGGAGAAGGTCCGGCTCGGCACGTGTTGCCTCGGCGATGTCGATGATGTAGCCCTTCACCACGTCTGCGACGTGGACGTGCTGGGCGATTTCCGACATTCGCACGATGTCTTCGGCGTGAACGACCGGTCGCAGATCCTCGAACGTCGAGCGCTCTCCGTGTGTGTCGAGCATCTCGAGTTCTTTCGAGCGGGTCGGATACCCCATGGTCAGGCGCATCATGAACCGGTCCAGTTGGGCTTCGGGGAGCGGGTAGGTTCCCTCGTGCTCGATCGGGTTCTGCGTTGCGATCACGATGAACGGCGGCCCAAGCGTGCGCGTCGTGCCGTCGACGGTGACCTGGCGCTCCTCCATGGCCTCGAGGAGGGCAGCCTGGGTCTTGGGGCTCGCCCGGTTGATCTCGTCTCCGAGAATCACGTTCGCGAAGACCGGACCGGGGCGGAAGATGAAGTCGCCGGCTTCACGATCCCACACCGACACGCCGGTCACGTCGGATGGGAGCAGGTCGGGAGTGAATTGGATTCGCTGGAAAGAGCAGTCGATCGAACGAGCGAGTGACTTCGCGAGGAGGGTCTTGCCGACCCCGGGGACATCCTCGATGAGGGCGTGCCCACCGGAGATCAGGCAGGAGGTGACGAGTTCAACCGTCTCCCGTTTGCCCTGGATCACGTGTTCGATATTGTCCGAAACTGCTGCGAACCGTTCGCCGAACCAGGTCAGTTCCTCCGTGGTCACGGGCACTCCGGAGCCTCCTCTTTGTGTCGATGCACCTGAGCCTAGGTGGGATCTGACCTTGCGCGAGCAGGTACGCTTGCGGCCATGGAGCGTTCGTGTTCGACCGTCGTGTAGTTGCAGCGGTGATTCGCCGACCTCGGCTCTGGGGGACCGCGGCGTCTGCGGTCGTGGCGTTTGCGCCACAGGGCTGGTGGCGCAAACGCCCCTTCCTTCCCGTACCAGACGATGAGATCATCCGGTGGCGCATCGCCACCGCATACGGCAGCAGCGAAGCTGCTATTGATCCGGCAGACGTGGTGGCGTATCTTGAGTGGAGGCACCGGTCGGCTCAGGGGTAGATGAGGGGAGGCAGGCGTGGGTGTCGGTACGTTGCGTGACGATCTGCTGAGCCTGCCGGGAGTCGAGCAGGCAGAGATCGATGACGGCTCAGCCACTCCAGCCGGTGTCCGCGTGCGCCTCTCGCCAGGCGCGGATCCTGGAGCGATTGGTGAGGAAATTCGCAGGATCCTGGCGCTGCACGGTCTCCAGCAGGAGACCGACGTCGTTCCCGACTCAACGGGATCTGCCGCGGCGTCGTCGAGTCGACCGGAGACGGAGGAACCACGCGGATCCAAGGACGCGCCGCGCTCACCTGAGCCAGAGGTGCCGGAATCACCTCTACGAGCAGGCGAAGGCCTCGATTGGGTGAGCGTCGCAGAAGGCCGCGATGGAGTCATGGTGACCGCTGGAGGTATATCGGATGAAGTCTCTGCCGTAGCAGCCGGCTCCTCTGAGGCTGCGATCGACCAGGCGGTGGTGTCGACGGTAGCCGAACTGGCAGGCGCGGCATCCATCCCGTTGATCTGCTCGCTCGACGAACGTGACCTGGCAGGAACGCCGGTGGTGACCATTGTGCTCGAAGAGAACGGTCAGCGACTGGTTGGATCAGCGGTGGTCAGAGCAGGCCGTGCCTACGCCGTGGGACGAGCAGTGTGGACGGCGCTCTCGGCGCGCTGAGACCCCTGCGGCATCAACTGGACGATCACGTCCGTACCGACCGGTTCCGCCGTCGTTGTGCTGTCAACTTCAGGCGGCAGCGGCGCCTCACCGAATTCCCTCTGGAACTCGCCCATCTTGGTGATCACGTCGCGAACGACCAGGCGCGTATGGTCGTCGGGAACCTCGAGCAGTTCGTTGTGGTCGGCCTCGTCTGTCGAGACAATCGTGAGGCCAAGTCCCCGCAGGTGATCGAGCATTATCTCCTGTGTGACCTTGTCGGGGGAGATCACCGACAGATCGGACACGACCAAGGCATCAGCGTTGCCGGAGCGTGCGATGTCGAGAAGCGCCCGGTATCCGTCGCGGCTCAAGGGATCAGTTGGGTCGCGACCGTCCTGGCACGTCGCTATGAGGTGGTGGCCCGCGTCGGCTGCCCAGCGCCGGACGCGTTCACTCTGGGCGAACGCCGTCTCGCCCTCTGTGAGGCTTGGTGCCTCCCGTACATACCCGACGACGCGCACGCTCACTCCAGCGCTCTCGACGTTGCTGCCCACGTCGAGTATGACATGGTGACACTGAGTGGTCAACAACCTTCACTGAGTAGTCGCGATCGTGCTGCTGTGTACGGGTGTGCTGGTAGCCTCTGCGCATGCCGCGGGCACTTGTACTCAACGCCAGCCTCGAACCACTTTCGGTGGTTCCGGTTCGCCGCGCGCTCGTATTGGTCTTGCGTGATCGAGCCGATGTGCTCGCGACCAACGGCGCGATATGGCGTTCGGAGACCGTGGCGATGCCGTCACCGTCCGTGGTCCGCCTCCGCCGATACGTACGCGTGCCATATCAGCGGCGGATTCCCGTCAATCGACGCACCGTGTTTCAGCGAGACGGCCATCGGTGTCAGTACTGCGGGCGGCAAGCAGAGAATCTCGACCATGTTGTGCCGAGGTCGCAGGGTGGTGAACACTCCTGGCTGAACGTGGTGGCAGCGTGTCGGCGGTGCAACACCAAGAAAGGTGGACGAACACCGGCCGAGGCCGGCCTGACGCTCGTGGCGAAGCCGCGGTTCCCCCGGCCGGACGCGTGGGTGTCCGCTGCGATCGGGGGAGTGGTCGACCCGGGGTGGGAACCCTACGTCACGGCGTAGCGGAGCGGATCAGCAGGACGGGTCTCGGCGAGCGCCGAACGATCTTGGTGCCCGTGGAGCCGAGGAGTCCCTGAAAGAGCCCTTGCCCGTGGGAGCCGATCACCACAACTTCAGCGTCGATGACGACGAGCTGCTCGATGATCGTCGACGCCACGTTCTCGCTCTCGACGGCGCGGGCCTCGGCCTCGATCCCTCGGTCCTCGAGGGCACGCACGAGCGGGGCTGTGTTCTGCCTGAGCTTGTCGCTGAGATACCTTTCGATCAACGCATCGTCTCCCGGCCAGCCTGTCGGGCCCTCCTGGTGGGCCTTCGGAGTCTCGATGTAGGTGTAGTCCGCCACGACGCTGGGAGCGCCGTCGCTGCCGAAGTGGGAACGCATGTCTTCGAGGAACGCACGAGGCACTTCAATGACCGTCAACACGGTCACGCGGCCGCCGGCTCCCGCCAACGTGGCGGCGAAATCTGCCGCGGCTTCCGTCTCCATCTCCCCGTCGGTTGCGACGAGTACGTGCATGGTGCCTCCTCGGGGTAGCCCTGTCAGGCTAGTGCCTAGACCGCCAGGCCGGCCTCACGCCCGATCTCGACCAGGACCGGCGTGTCGATCGCGGCCATGCGTGCATGTTTGATGGCTCGTTCGAGCCGGCGCGGCGCGCTGCGCCCCGTGGTTCCGTGATCCGGGTCGCCGCGGAACGCCTCCAGCATGCCGGCCGTCGCTCGCTCCCGATCCATGGGGTAGCCGACGAGCCAATCCTGGATGTCGAGGACCTCCGACGCCACCGCGGTCGCCAGCTCGTAGTGATCGTCCCACAGCTCGGCGACGGTCCCGCCGACCCTCAAACCTGCGATGTTCGCGGTGAGGATGTAGAGGTTCTTGGCGACCAGCGCATCGATCAACGCCGCATCGGCGATCACCTCGGCGGCGATGCCGATCGATGTCAGCGCTTCGACGAGCAGCCCGGCCTGCGGCCCGGCGATCGGAGTCGGGATGATGACTCGTGTTGCCCTGCCCGGCTTCTTCTCGAACCACACAACCGCGACGGTCGGCGACTCGATCCCGTGGCGAATCCAATCGCGGGGGAGGAGCTCGTTCTGGATCAACCCGACCCGTGAGCGCCACATCTCCGGCAGCTCGTCGAGGACCGGGTGGAGATCGTCTTCGCCGACGGTGACGAGAGCAAGCGCCGGATCGGGATTCCGCTCGAACGCGTCCACAGCCGGAGTGGAGCGAAGCGCGGGAAAGACCGGGTGGCCCGTGCGGAGGAGGGCGTGCGAGAACACGGCGCCCATCTCGCCGACCCCGATGAGGGTGATGGTGTTGTTCATGAGGCACAGGGTACCGGGGGGAGTGTGGGGAGCGGGTGGGGGCGAAAGAGTTGACATGTGGAACAGAGTGGGGCATAGTGGGGCCTCGTGGGAGATGACGATCACAGCGCAACGGAGGCGCGGACGCGTGTTTCTTGGTGAATACAGCCACTCAATGGACGGGAAGGGCCGCGTCGTGATGCCCAGCAAGTTCCGTCCGGGACTCGAGATGGGTTGTGTGGTGACCAAGGGACAGGAGCGTTGCATCTACGTCTTCCCCATGGATCGATGGGAAGAGGAGTCGGACAAGGTGTTGAAGCTACCGCGAACCGATCGGCGGGCCAGGAACATCTCGCGGTCCTTCTTCGCCTCAGCGTCGGATCAGCCACTCGATCGGCAGGGACGAGTGCAGATTCCAGAGGCGCTTCGGCGCTACGCGGGGTTGGAGAAGGACCTCACGGTCGTCGGTGTCGCCGATCACATCGAGGTGTGGGCCACAGAGACGTGGCAAACCGTGGCAGCAGAAGCAGACGAGTACTACGCCGAAATCGAGGAGGCACTTTCGGAGGACGGAATATGAACGAACGAAACGGGCGCCGCGTGATCCCACTCGCGCCCGAAGCTGTGGATCGGTCTGGCCTGTGGTCAGCCCCTCGGATGCCAATTGGAAGGCCCCTTACTCCGCCCGCTTCCATGTTGGCGCCAGCGCTCCGGGGGGCTGACCATGGATCAGACCACCAACAGCTACCACGAACCGGTTCTGGTGTCAGCGTGTGTCGAGGCGCTTGCCCCGGCGGCGTCCGGCGTCATCGTGGACGGCACGTTCGGCGGCGGCGGGCATACACGCGCGCTCCTCGCGTCGTATCCGAATACGACGATCATCGGGATCGACCGCGACCCGGATGCCCTGGCGAACGCGCCGAGGGACGAACGGGTGCGGACGGTCTTGGGCAACTTCAGCGAGATGCAGCGGCTCGTCAACGATGAGCTGGGTGCACCACCTGACACTCGTGGGACCGTTGACGGGGTTCTTCTTGACCTTGGCGTCTCATCGCATCAAGTTGATACAGCCGAACGAGGGTTCTCGTATCACCGCAGTGGGCCGATCGATATGCGCATGGGCACCGACGCTCCGTCGAGCGCAGGGCAACTCGTCAATGAACTCGATCGACATGAACTACGTGACCTCATCAGACGGTACGGAGAAGAGCGATACGCAGGAAGGATTGCCGGCGCCATCGTCGATGCCCGGCCAATCGGCACGACCGCCGATCTCGCAGCCGTCATCGCCGGCGCCGTCCCGGCAGCGGCTCGCCGCTCCGGCCACCCGGCCAGGAAGACGTTCCAGGCGCTTCGCATCGCAACGAACGCAGAGCTCGAAGCACTCTCGGCCGGTCTCGAATCCGCCATCGCCCTCCTCAAGCCCGGCGGGAGGCTCTGCGTGATCTCGTACCACTCGCTCGAGGATCGGATCACCAAGCGCAGAATCGTCGCCGGCGCAGCCGAATGTGTGTGTCCACCGGGGCTACCGGTTTGTGTATGTGAACGTCGCCCCGAACTACGGAGCCTCGGTCGTATCCGGCCGTCTGAGGCAGAAGTCGCGGAGAACCCGCGTTCACGGAGCGCGGTCCTGAGGATCGCAGAGAGGCTCGCCGCATGACAGCCGGTGCTATCCCACGCTCTGCTGCCCGACATGCTGGGCGTCGCACGAAGGCTCGTCCGGTCGTCCGACCGCTGCTGATCTTCATCCTTGCGGTGACCATTGCGTTCTTCGCCGTGATCTACTCGCGTATCTCACTGGATCGCACCGCGTTCGATCTGCAGCTCCTCGACCGCGAAATCGCTGCGCAAGAAGAGCGGCATTGGGATCTTCGCGCCGAGCATGCACGGCTGCAGGCGCCGGACCGGATTACACAGAGGGCCGCCGA
>Ga0272442_10000538_pt1 | contig 59577 bp, 47 predicted proteins | sample SSMForm2O_FD_200262 | JGI IMG/M metagenome (GOLD analysis project Ga0272442, IMG submission 200262) | Marine sediment archaeal communities from Little Sippewissett salt marsh, Falmouth, MA, United States - SSM-Form-2O | ecosystem: Environmental > Aquatic > Marine > Wetlands > Sediment ...
ATGATAGTATACGGATCAGGCGTACCCGCAAAAACCTACAACCACTATAACTGCAGCATCAACGTTGGGTCAACCATTCTTGAGTTATTCAAGATAGACGAAAGGTGCGGGTATGGTAGAAGCTTCCTTCACGAAGTCTTAGAAAGTTAACCTTTTCTCCTATCCTTATACGACTTTTAAATAACTAGCATTAATATTAGAGAATATTCGAGTGGATGCCTGCTGGACATTAATTTCAAAGATTCTTTAAGAAACTCTGCGAGAGGTGGCCTAATTCTAGCATCGAGTCAGATCCTGTCAACAGTAATCCTAGCAATCGGCATGCTTCTAGTAGCCCGAAACCTAGGGTCCACTAGTTGGGGGCTTCTCAGCATAGCAAACTCAATAGTAACCCTAGTCCAGTTGTTCCAAGATATTGGGATAAGAGATGCCCTAGTAATATTCATCAGCCAAAACCGAGGTGAAAACAAACCCGGAAATGTTCGAGTATTTATGAAAGCGGGGCTACTAATCTCCTTAACCACGGCCATAATACTAACCCTGGTTCTAGTTGTTCTTTCGGATTATATCGCGATTAACTGGTACAATGAACCAGACCTAGGGTTCCTAGTTCGCATCTTATCCCTTGCTATAATTGGTCGAGCCCTTCTCTTTGGGTCATATGGAGTTACCGTAGGCTTTGAACGAATGGAACTCCGCGGCTCCCTTAGAATAGTCTATTCCTTCATGAAGAGTATAGTCTCCCCTTTTCTTGTCTTGTTTGGGCTCGGTACGTTGGGCGGAGTTCTCGGAGAGGTTGGCCCAATCCTAATCGCAGGAGGTCTTGGGCTATATTTCACAATCCTTCTCTATAAGAATCTGTCAGATGAAGAACCTGAGATTTCATTAAGATCCGCCATCAAAACGATTTTTTCATTTAGTCTTCCCCTCTACTTGGCAAATCTCTTAACAAGCACCAGAATGCAACTTCTTACCTTCCTAATGGGGCTCTACTTGGGAGATGAAATTACAGGAAACTGGACCATAGTATTATGGTTTTCAAGTCTTCTCTCTTTTATCAATCTCCCAGTTAGGACAACGATTTACCCGTTATTCAGTAAAACCACTGACATATCTGAGTTAGAATATGTATACAAGAACAGCATCAAATTCGCAACCCTCCTAACATACCCATTAGCGTTTACCATTATGGCTCTATCAAACCAGATTATCGAAGCACTATTTACTAGCGATTATGTTTATGCCGCCTTGTTTTTACGGCTTTATATGATTACATTCCTTTTCTCTGGAATAGGTGGTTCAAGCAACGTCCCTCTTTTAAACAGCCAAATGAAGACAAAAGAAACCTTCAGAATAAAGCTAATCCCATTTCTAATCACTATTCCCTCATGTATCGTGGTAATCCCTAGATACGGTGCAGTTGCAGCAATAATCCTCTTAATACTTGGCATGACTGTATCAAAATTCTATGCAGTCTCAAGGGTATGGAATATCTTTGGGTTCCGTTTCCACCTGCCTTCCACAATAAAAATGATGTTAGCCGGTCTAACCAGTTCAGGATTTACCTATTACCTTTTTTCCAGAATTTCAGTCAACCCTTGGATTGAGCTCATGGCAGGTGGCTGTGTTTCAGTGTTACTCTATCTTACATTAATTCTATTGATGAAGACACTTACCCCAGCCGATTATATCCGTCTAAACAAATTAGGCAAGGAACTAGGCCCTGTATCAAAACCATTCCTGATTTTTCTAACTCTAATTGAAAAAATCAATTCTCATCTCTAACTTACTAATAAAACCCACTAACTAGTTTCAAATAGTCCCTAATTTACTATTTCTGGGGGCTCATACCCATATTTTTCAACTATCAAACGTTCTCTTTCTGCAACCAGTTGAATGGTTTCTTCATTATAATAAAAACCAGTTCCCATATGCTGTGATTTATTAGTCTTTGAACCGCGAGACCCTACTATCCTCCTCTCTATTTCCGGAGAATCATAACCACACAACCTTAACACATTTACCAAGTCTTCCTCGATTGACTCAGTTCTAATAACATGGTCCAATATTGAATTCTCTCGATCATATTCGAATAAATCAGTATAACTGGAAATCATTTTTCTGACATCTTTTTTATAATAATTTCTTAAATGAAGCAAAGCATACCTATGCGTATAATATCCTGCAAATTCACTAAGATTGTATTCATGGTAGTCTTTTGGGAGGGAAAATCTGGTTCTGGGGGCATACATTTTTTTCAGCCATTTTTGAAAACACGTTGGATCATTTGAATCGCTATATGCTTCGCGCCAAGTACCTGTTGGCTTTACCGCCTCGTAGAAGGCCTCAGCTATCCCTTGGCGGTATAGTTTCCTTACAACTCGGTATACGCTCTTTTTCGCTAACATAGGGTAGATATCTCCTTTTCCTTCACACCCATATGCCCAGAGGGAGACATACCAACTCCATGGATTTCTCACTGAACCAATTATTTTTTTTCCTTTTTCATACTCTGTTAAAATATTGTGTTTTTTAATCTGCTCACCTTCGATGGTTTCAGCTAATAATGCAGCTATATGCGTACACCCCGTCTTTGGGAGTTGTAAATAAATTAATTTCTCCCCGATAAACACGCGTGATACTACTTTTTTCAAATATTTAACAGATTATTTTTTCCATTTCATCAACAATTCGAAGAGCCACGTTACCATCCAATTTGAACAACCAACCATATACTTCGCTCCAATTAGTAGCTGATACTTGAGGAGAATAGCTCCGGAAATAATCTTCTAGTCTTGGCGCTGCTACCCAGTCAATAGCCTTTGAGTATGGCATCTCCTTTAACACATAATTCAAAGGAAGATACAGATTCTCCACAATTTTTTCTCGGTTCTTTTTTCGGGCAAATTTTTTCAGTTTCCGTATAATGAACCTTTCAAGACTTTGGATTTTCAATGGGATTTTTTTGACTCCCCATAAAAGCCCGTTTTTATCCATTCTCGTTTGAATGCTTTGACCGAACGGGAGAAACTCTATCAACGTAGAACTGTAATCTGAGATTAGAACATCGCAATACTTACCAATTTCAATAATCGTGTTTGAGGGGTCAAGGAACACCATGTTTTCAAGCTCAGAACATGCTTGCTCGATTTTCACCAGAATTTTATTCCTTTTCTTTCCGTCTACTTCAATCAATATTTCAGGATAATTAATCTTTAAGAAATTCTCATCATAGAGGTAAGCACCGTACTTGAAAACCACGTTAATATCCAATTTCTCAAATATTCTGACAACATCCAAACCCTCTCCCCTTTCATCAGAAGGAGCATAAATAACTGTAATCTCGTGAGGGAGACTCTTAATAGCCCCTTTTACTGTCGGGTCGTTACGGATTGAATCATATTTTGTCCATCCCACGATACTGTAGTTTTCATTAAAATCATAGATTTTCGAGTTTACTAGCCAATTATAGCTTGGACAAAAGATATGCGAGAATATCGATAGATCACCATGTCCTTTAAAGTCAAGCAAATCGTGTGGATAATAGAAAAGTAGATCCGGTCTGTTGTTTAGAAGCCATTTTTGTTGGTTAGGGTGATCAACTAGAAATGCGCACTCCGTGCTTGTACCCACAGAATCCATGCCAATATTCCATATGCATTCATGTCCCCTTTTTTCCAGTTCAGTAAATATTGACTGGGCAATTTCTTTGTGACCCAAATGCTGGCAAAAAAAATCTATTTTCATTATCTGTGCTAATTGTATATATATTGTCTTTTAAATAATGGGATATTCTGAATTTTTTAATAATCATCGATATAAATACCAAAATACTCAAAAACATTGGAGTGTGTTTTTAACAGATGAAAATAGCCTATAGTTTCGGTATTATTGATTTTTTACATTATGGCCATATCAATGTATTATCAAGAGCTAAAGACAACTCTGATTTACACATATTTGGTTTAGTTAGTGATGATGCCGTCATTGAGTGGGCTGGAACTAGTGTATCAAATTATGATGAGAGAAAAACAGTTCTTGAAAAAATATCTCTTATAGATGAAATTATGATACAGAATAGTTTTGATCCTTTAACCAATTTATATAAAATACGTGAAAGATTTCCAGATTCTGAGATAACATTATACCATGGAGATAACTGGAAAACGCTTCCGTATGAAAAATCTTTAGAAAAATTGAATATAAAAATAAATTTAATTAAATATTATGAAAAAATGTCTCCTGAAAACATTATTGAAAAACTTACTACTAAAAACACCACAATAAAAACTAGGGATAGGAGCATTATATCTACAAAAGGAAACACGCTCATGACTCTGAAGGATAAATTATCAGAGTCCTATATTGAAGACATTTATTTGTTTACGGTTCAAGAATACATCGAAGACAAAGAATCAATTATTGAACAAGTTAGACAAAAATTTCCAGATCTTAGTATTATAGTTCGAAGCTCTTGCTCAACTGAAGATGGTTTTGCGTCCTCAAATGCGGGTCACTATACTAGCGTATTAGACATTGATTCTTCAAACCCATCACAAATCTGCAATGCAATTGAATCAGTGTATAATTCATATAGTAAGCAGTTTTCTTCCATCGAAAACGAGCAAATCCTGATTCAACCTCAAACCGCTGATGTATTGGCAAGCGGTGTCGTATTCACCCGCGATATCCAACAAAACCGACCATATTATGTGATAAATTATGATGATGACGGGTCAACTGATTCGGTTACAAGTGGTAGTGGTGGAAAAACTATCTGGGTTTCCCATGACCAGACACAGGAGCTCCCCTCCAAATGGCAGAAATTAATTATCGCGATAAAGGAAATCGAGGCCTTGCTTGATGGGATGATACTGGACATAGAATTCGCTATTACCCGAACTGGAAAGATAGTCATATTCCAAGTCCGTCCACTAGCCGCGAATTACAAGTATATTCAAGAAATTGACGATGAGGATTTCTACACAATAAAGAATAATCACAAAGAAAAATACGCATCATTAACCGGTTTTTCAAAAAATGAACCTCTAATGTTATCGGATATGGCTTTCTGGAACCCTTCAGAACTAATAGGTCCTAACCCAAACCCCCTTGATTATTCACTATTCAGAGAGATAATTACAAAAAGGACATGGAACGACGGCTTGCAGGTTGTTGGTTATAAACAGGTACCTGGGGAATTGATGTACAAAATAGGGAACAAACCATACATCTCACTAGACCACTCATTTATGACCCTAATCCCAGAAGGTCTCCCGGATGGTCTTACTAAAAAACTAATTCACTATTATAAAGAAAAGTTAAAGGAAGACTTAACAGCCCACGACAAAATTGAGTTCGAGATAGCGTTTAGTTGCTTAGATTTTTCAACCGAAGAGAAGTTAAATGAATTAATCGATGTACATTTTTCACAAAAAGAAATTCAAGAAATAATTAGAGAACTGTATGCACTGACAAAAAACGCGATATCCAGTTTCTTTAAAATTCTTGAATCCGATTTACACGACCTTGAACTTCTATCCACCAAACGAGAGGAGGTAGAGCGTCAAATCAGGTTACATGAAACAGATGTTCGTCAACTTATTGTTCTCTTCTCTTCATTATTGTCTGATATCATTGATCTCGGAACGCCTCATTTTACACGACAGGCAAGATATGCTTTCATAGCTCGTTCAATGTGCAAGTCCCTAGTATCCAAAAAGTACATCAAAGAAGAATCGATGGACGAATTTATGTTATCAGTTGAAACAGTTGCTTCCGATTTCAAAACCGATTACAATCAATATTTGAACGGTCATATGCCCCAGGATCTTTTCAATACAAAGTATGGTCACTTAAGGTCTGGTACATACGATATCAGAACCCTTCGTTACGACCAAATGGACTTCCTGATAAAAAAAACTGACAAGCAACCCCGTTCCGAGAAAAAAGACACTAAGAATCAGCCATTGTTGTCCAAAGATGCATTATTACAAGCATTAGAAGAAGCAAATTTGAATTTTGATCCAGATTACTTTATTAACTTTTTAAAAAGCGCGCTTGAACAAAGGGAATTATTCAAGTTTGAGTTCACAAAATCCCTTAGTCTCGCGATTGAAATATTGGTTCAAATAGGGCAGTTATTAAAAATTGATAGAGATCTCTTGTCTTATCTAGAGGTCCCGGATATCTACTCATCCATTAATTACAGTGCCCAAGAGGAATTAACTGATTTTTGGTTGACCTTAATCAACCAACGTAAACTTGTACACGAACAAAACTCCAAACTAGTTTTACCCGAGGTAATCGCAAATCCAAATAATATCGATTTCATTGAAATCGGCGAGTCACGTCCAAATTTCATTACAAACAAGATGGCACAAGGCTCAACCGCGTTATTGGATAAGGGCTACTCCACTGATTTATCTGGAAAAATAGTTGTAATTTCCAAAGCCGATCCCGGTTTTGATTGGATCTTCGGTTATAATATTGGTGGACTGATAACCCAATATGGTGGAGCAGCGTCTCACATGGCGATACGCTGTGCTGAATTTGGTATCCCCGCTGCCATTGGCTGTGGAGAGAAAATATACTCCTATGTCTCAGATCTAAATTATATTGAAATAGACTGCAAGAACGGAAAAATCTCAGAGGTTATCAAGTGAGAGCCTTAATTACACAGCGAGAATCGCTAGACCAATACTCTGTGGGAATAGATGTACTAGAGTCCACTTATGTTATCTTTTTTGAACGAATTGGGGTAAATCTAAGACCCGTTTCGAATTATCATAGTGATATTAAATCTATCTTTAATGATGAACCATATAATTTGGTCATACTCACAGGAGGAGGAACCATTGAGTCAAAGTATTATGATAAACCTCATTCTGCTGAGCTTCAACCTAACCGAGATAAAGTTGAAAAGAAAATTGTTTCGGAAGCGATCAAGCGTAAGATCCCAATTCTAGCCATCTGTAGAGGGATGCAACTCGTAAACGGATTATACGGTGGGTATACCTCTAAATTGGATTCACTACTCGTTCCTAGGAAAATTAGAGTTGACCATCCAGTTTTGTTAGGCGATGAACAGGTATACGTCAATAACTATCATAACTCGGGTATTCTGAATAGACATCTAGGGGCCAAATTAATATTGATTGCATTGGATGATGAAAATGACGTCGTTGAAGCATTTTATCACGAAGAGAATAAAATCTTAGGAGTACAGTGGCACCCCGAGAGGAAATTTAATACCGCTGAATCATATTTAAAGAGCGAGAACTTGATTACAAGTTTTGTTGAAAATAGGGGAATACTTGATGAAAGGTATTATATTGGCGGCGGGTCAAGGAACACGACTTAAAAAATATACAAAAAATCTACCCAAGGGAATGTTGCTTTTTGCGGGAAAAACCATTATTGAGAGGCAGATTGAGCTTTTCAGGACCTGTGGTGTAAACGATATCGTAATTATCACTGGTTTCGCTGCGGATACCATTACCTATCCAGGTGTTTCATATTATCACAATCCAGATTTTGCCTCTACCAATATGGTAGAGTCGATGCTTTGCGCGAAAAACGAGTTTACCGATGATGCAATTGTCAGTTACTCGGATATTCTCTATAGCGAAGAAATGTTGACTGGGATGATAAACTCACTACATGATTTTGCCGTTGCTGTCGATGTTGACTGGAAAACGTACTGGAAATCACGGTATGGAAGAATTGATTTCGATACAGAAAGCTTGGTTCTCGATCCAAATGGGAACATTGTTTCGCTGGGGCGAGAAAACCCTCCTATAGACGAAATTGATGCCCGTTATATCGGGTTGTTAAAGTTCACAAAAAAAGGGTTAGAGGAAATTTCTCGAATCTATGAGGGGGATTACGAAGAATATTTGAATAAACCTTGGAAGCAATCAGGAAAACATATTCGGCAGGCGTATATGACCGATTTACTCCAGGCATTAATTGAGGGTGGGTTCCCCGTTTCAGCTGAAAAGTTCTCAAATGGTTGGATCGAGTTCGATACAAATGAGGACTATGAAACTGCTACCAAATGGCTTGAAACGGGAAAAATATCTGAGTTCCTCGAGATAAAATAGCAGTCAACGTACCTTCTATTTCTTCATAACCATTCTTGTTATATCTCTTAATCGTATTCTTCTTTGAAGGTGACCCTTTGAATCCTAATGTGCTCAGTCAGAGATATGCCACAAATAAAATGAACACACTATTCAGCGAGGCGGGGAAAACAAGGCTTGAACGTGAGTTTTGGCTCAGTATTTTGAAGGCTCAAAGAGAGCTTGGTCTGGATATCCCTCAGGCTGCTGTTCAAGCATATGAGGACGCCTTAGATAAGATTGATCTGGGGCTCATTGAGGAGATTGAGCGCCGGACCAAGCATGATGTTAAGGCAAAAATAGAGGCATATTGTCAGGCAGCTGGTGGACATGAGTTTGTACATCTTGGGTTGACCAGCCGGGATTTAACTGATAACGTTGAGCAGATACAGATCAAGCAAGCAATGAGACTGGTTTTCGGTAAATACGTAAGTGTTTTGAGGCATCTTATTGAAAAAGCCGAGGAATACAGAGGCATCGAGTTGACCGCAAGGACCCATCATCAGGCTGCTCAACCCACGTTGCTGGGCAGGCGCTTCAGTATGTGGGCGGAAGAGTTACTGGTTCATCTAGAGGAGTTTGAAACATTTATCGAGAACTACTCCATGAGGGGCGTCAAGGGCGCTGTTGGCACCCAGTTTGACATGGTGAATCTTCTTGGCTCCAAGGAGAAAGCAGTAAAACTTGAACAGATGATAGCTGAAAGACACGGCTTCAAACATGTACTGAGTTCTACCGGTCAGGTTTATCCAAGGAGCCTTGATTACAAGCTGCTACTGCATATCTCCACCCTCTCAGCTGCTTGTGAGAACTTTGCCAAGACTATGCGGTTAATGGCTGGATATGAACTGGTTACCGAGGGATTCAGGAAAGGGCAAGTAGGCAGCAGTGTCATGCCCCACAAGATGAATACAAGGAGCACAGAGCGAATCTGTGCCTTCAGCGAATTACTCAAAATGTATGCTGATGGAGGCTCCAGGCTCTCTGGTGACCAATGGGAAGAAGGAGATGTAAGCTGTTCTGCCCTAAGACGCGTATTGATCCCTGATGCCTTCTATACCACAGACGGGCTCCTAGAGACTACCTTAACTGTCTTGAACCAGATGGGGGCCTATCCCGCCGTAATCTCCAAGGAGGTTGATCGTTATCTACCATTCCTGGCTACAACAGAGATTCTGGGGACCGCTGTGAAACATGGTATGGGTCGTGAGCAGGCACATAGCCTGATAAAGAAACACGCTATTACCGAGGCCTTGAAGATGAGAGAGCTAGGCAGTGAAACAAATATGCTAATGGATAGGCTCAGCGAGGAACGAGCGTTTATTGATACCGGTATCACCAGGCAGATGCTCCTTGATCTGTTGAAGGACAAGAGCCATTTCTTAGGAAACGCAGATGCCCAGATCAAAACAGTTGCTAAGAAATCTGCACCATTATTAGACAAGTACACAGAAGAAGCAGCCTACGAGCCAGGAGACATCCTCTAAGGCTCTGAGCTAATCCTCAGGTACATTACTGTAGCTGCTGCGATGAATACCACTACCACGAAGCCAATGAGCATATGCGGTGCAGGTATTCTGGCTAATGGATTAATCGCCAAGTCAGTAAGATATGGAATCGCCATGTATATTCCGGCTGTTATAGCCGCGGTTATTGATGTTAATAGTACCAAGTAGCTTACTTGTCCTTGAGTAATATTATTGATATCCTGTTCATCTGAGCCTCTGCCCCTTAGTTCTTCACGGACGTATCTGAAACGTACCGTATATCTTAGCATCAAGTAGGCCATTTGAAGCAGCAACCCAACAGCGAAGACCCAGATGTGTGTTACACCAGGTATCGGTTTGAGGTCGAATATTAGTCCCACCCAGTTGAAAGTACTGAAATCCAGTACACTTGGGAAAAACATGAGCATATTCAAACTGAATAACCTACCAAACCAGACCTCATCCCCCCTTTTCCAAAAAGTAAAGCTAGTGAACAGCACAATGACAATAACGGCGATGTTAAAGTACCCCATATAGGGTTCAAGGATGGGTCCAAGAAAACTATTGGAGATCTTTGATAGTATCTTGCTATAGAGGGTTGTCTGCACCATGGTTACAGCTGCCATATAGGTAGCTGCAATCGCTACGAGCGCCTCCATGGTTCTAACGAAGCTTTCTCTCATCCACCAACCCTCTGTCTCTGTAATGCGCTTGCGAAGCTCTCCTCTATGGGGTCCCAGTTCAGCACGGTTACCCCCATTCCCCTGAGGTGCTCATAGTATGGCTTGGAGTGATATGTCAAGAATCCTGCCGCGATCTTCTCTTCTTCGCTCTGTGCCGCTATATTGTATCCTTGGACATTGAATAGTATGATGTTTGGTCGCCCACCGACCCTGCCCATATATTTATGGAGTTCCTTTATCCCATCAACAATTCCATGTATTCTAGCGCCTTCAATCATGCTAACTAGAACAAAAAGCGGCTGGGAACCAATAATATATCTTCTACAGCTATGTATCGCCTCCCTGAGGCTCTCCTTGCTGTATTTTATGTCTACATGGAGCATCTCACGGGTAATCTTGTACTGTTGCCGTTTACCTGTATCAGGATACAGTACCCTTGTATCGCTTCTCTGTCTGCTAGGCACCAGTGTCTTATCTTGCTCAGGGATGTATATCTCTGGCTCCATCTGCTCTATTCCCGGAAGCTCAAGATCAAGTGGCTCCTTGTTCGGGTTCTCAAATGGGCCTTCCCACTGGCTAGCATCATGATTGTAGACGCAGAAGCCTACCCTGCAGTCTCGTTCAAGGTAGAAGTTGGTGAATCCAAGTGCCGCCCTGATGGCATATTCCATTGTGTTGTTAACCGTAGTCCCCAATGCCATGTGAGCTGCACTATCTAGGAATATCCATACTACTTTTTTTCCCTCTTTTTCGTAGTCGTTTATCAGGAATCTGGGGTTTTGGCGGCTTAGGTGTTTGGCTGATGCCTTCCAGTTAATGGATCTATAGTTGTCCCCATGCTCATAGTCTCTTATCTCTTTGAAGTCAGTGGTGGGTATGCCGAATCTGAACCGGGCATCCATTGGCATAGGAATTCTGCTGATGCTCTTATGGTTCTTGATCTTTCTAACAAACAATGGGTGAGGCTGAACAATGATAGCACGCTTAGCATCCAGCACCCCCAAAACGTTGGCGCTTACCTGTAACGGATGCCGTACCTCATAATTCACCTGCCTGACATCAAAGTATCCCCTCTTGGCGCAGAGAGCCGTATAGTGAAGGTCTATTGTCTTAGGTCGAAGACCTTTCCAGACGGCCTTGAAATTATTTCCCTCTTCAAGAGCGAAGCTTTTTGGAAGGGTATCACTTATAGTCACGATACCTGGTCCACCTTCTATGGTCGATTCAAGACTGTCGCTTACCTTATCATCTACGTTTACCTTGATATCTTTCCCTACTCTTTCTACTGATGTGACATTAGGTTGGCCGATTATTACCGCTATGCTGAGGAAGATGATTGGCGCCAATCCAAGTGTAATGAGTATGAGGTTGCCCAGAAACATGCCTAACACTATGTAGACGACTGCTGTGACTACCAGCTCCAGCGTGTCCTGAGTTAACATACTCTATCTTTTTCCTATGAATTCCTTCGGAACCTCTATCTGCTCAAGTATCTCGTTGAGTACAGCCTCGACGCTGAAGCTACCCTCCAGCACATACTCCATCTTCATAATACACCTGTGACCAAGAGCATCATGAACGAACATCTTGACATCGTCTGGTGTCACGAAAGCTCTTCCCGTGATGGCTGCATGTGATCTCGCTACCTTGAGTAGTGCCAAGCCTCCTCTGGGGCTGGCCCCTACCTCCACCACTGGATGTTTCCTTGTCTCACGGATAATCTCGCTGATATAGTCGATGATCTTGTCATCGACATAGATTTTTTCCTCAACAAAGTCCTGTACGGCTTTGAATGTCTGCTGGTTGGTTACTGGCTGAATTAACGCTGTAGGATCATCTTGTTTCCAGTAGATCCTACGCTTCAGTATCAACGCTTCTTGGCTGAGGGTCTCGACGTATCCCATGCTCATCTTCAAGAGGAACCTGTCCATCTGTGCCTCTGGCAATGGGTATGTTCCCTCCATCTCGATGGGGTTCTGGGTGGCAATTACGAAGAAGGGCTTCTCCAGTTTATGGGTCTCACCCTCTATGGTTACCTGCCGCTCCTCCATAGCCTCCAGTAATCCTGCTTGTGTTTTGGGTGGGCTTCTATTGATCTCGTCTGCCAGAAGAATATTGGTGAATATTGGACCTCTCTCTAATGTGAATGTATGATCCTGCATCCTGTACACCTTGGTTCCCAGGATGTCGGCTGGCATTAGATCTGGAGTAAACTGTATCCTACTCATATGACACCCGGTGATCTGGGCGTAAAGTTTCGCTAACAACGTCTTACCCAGTCCCGGGAAGTCCTCAAAAAGGATGTGTCCGTTGGCGAAGCTGGCTGCCAGCAATTTTCTCAGTATCATTCTTTTTCCTACGTAGACCTTTCCAAGGCCTTCAAGTATCGCGTTACTTATGGCGCGTACCCTGTCGACGTGCATGGCTTGCATTTATTGTCCTCCGTTTTCTTCTAATTGCCTCTGGGTTTTATACGCCCCGAGGCCTAGGGCGTTGATGCGATCAACGGTCTTTTGAAGGACCTGCATCCTGCGTTCCTTATTTTTCTCCTCAATCTGGTCGCTTGTTCCGCGTCGACTGAAGTGGGGGAACTTTTGATCCTCGTATTTGATGAATTCGTCAAGGCTCTCAGCCATCTCTTTCTCTGATGCCCTGTTCTCGTCGAGGAACCTGAATAGCTTCACCAATAAGTTCTCTTTGTTTCCTCTCTGTATGAATTCATCGATTATCTGGGTGAAGTCTTTGAGTGATTTTCCCTTGGTTGCGCTGGTATCCTGTATGTGCTTGGTCCAGCTACCTATCTCCGTGGGGACCATCATGGACTCTGTCATTCCCCGGCGCATTATCTGGAATATGAAAGCGCCTATGATGACTATGCCGGTCCACTCGACATATGGGCTGAGTTGTTCTATTACTGGGCTTACCTCTGTAAGGGAGCCGCTCATGAAGTTGATGTATAAGGTGCCGACTAGGCTCAGGGCTACTACGAAGAAGTAGTTTGCAGCGATTCCACCAATCTGTGAGAGATAGGGGTTTCTGCTGTCCCTGAATATTCCTATTAGTGTTACTACTGAGGCTGTGCTGAAGCCCCAGTTGAGCATACTCTTAATCATCATCACTTGCTCTGATTCAGGTACACCGGGAACAATCATGTATAAGTTGACTAGTTGAACGCAGACCTGCCCTAAAATGAATATTGCTAATGCCCCTGAAATTACCCTGATATAGAACTGGTTTCGCAGCGCCGCTATGGTAGCCAGTATAGAATAAAGGAAATAGACTGCGAAGCTTCCCATGAAAAGGTATCCAGCTACCTTTGTGGCTTCGCTTACAGGTTGCAGTATCATGAATGTAATGATGAGGCTTGCGAATCCTCCAGCATAGAGTCCGCTGATGATGACGCTGTTGATTTTTCCCTCAAACATTGCTCCGATGAGGCTTGCTATGTAGAAGAATGTGAGTGATATGATGACTGGGACCAATATTATGTAGATTCCGGCTGGTGCCATGTTTTCTGGGATATATGGTAGGAAGCTGGCTACGTCTCCTATTGTTACTGTTGATGCGAAGCTGAGTATAGCAAGTACTGCAACTACGAATATGTATAATCCCGTGGCTCGTATTAGCCTGCTTCTAGTCTCGTGTTCCACTCTTCATCAGCTCAATTATTAACTCAATGGTTGCGTTGGTACGCTTAAAATCATCTTGGCTCAAGGTGATATTGCTGTACATGGCTATCTCATAGCTTGATACCAAGTCTTCTAGCAGCGCGTCTGCTGTCTGTGGTAGGCGCTCTTCTAGTATGTATTGGACTTCACGTGGGGTCATTGTCTCGTCTAGGTCCGGATATATACGTTGCATGGAGACGAAGAACCTGTTGAATAGCTTGACTACCCCTTCTTCATAGCTTGTGTATTCGAGGGGGACCCCATCCTCGTATCCTATGTAGTCTCTCTCAGGTGCTAGTTTAACTCGTGCCTCGATGATGGGTTCCTCTTCTTGGAGGCGCTTGTTTCTTCTGGCTGCCATTACTCCGACACCTATGGCTCCACTCAGTGCTACTCCTATGTTGTATGGGAAAGTGAATAGGAGTGATAGTAACCCTGTAGCGTCTGGGGGTGGAACTAGAACTGTTACTGCTATGCTGTCTACCGCACCTAGATAGTAGTTGGCTTCTTCTTTGATTAGGTTCATTTCTTCTTCGATTTTTTCGCCTTTCTCTCTCTCTTGCGCAGGGAATATGGCGGTGTAGCTTACCTTTCCCTGAGCATCACTGGTGAGTGTGAGTATTTGGTCGAGGTATGTTACTTTGAGTGTGGTGTTTACGATGGGTGTGCCATCGCTGGAGTCCAGTATGCTGCCTCGATAGGTGATGTTCTTTCCCTCATAGACCTGTCTGGGTCCTGTGATCTTTAGCACAGGATCAGCCACGACCCTGATTGGGGGATCGCTAAATGACTCCAAGTAATATGCGGTTTCTAGGCTGTGGGCTATCAGGTTGTAGTCTCCGATGATTATCTCTGGTGTGGCGTCGCATGTTACATTGAATAAGCCGTCTGTTACCTCCCCGACTCCCACGATTAATCCGGGTTCATAGATGTCTGTCTTGTTTTCCTTGAGTATGATCTCTACCTGTGTGTCGGTGACTGCGGTATCGTTTACTGTTCTTACGGTTCCCCAGACATTGAACTGTTTTCCTCTGATAGCGATGGGATCGTTGCCCGTTATGTTACAGATTGTTTGTTGCTGGGTGATGTTCTGGTTTCCCTCTGTATAGTGTATCGGGCATGCGTCGATGGTTACCCATCCAAGGTTCTGAAACTCTGCCTCTGCGTACATGTAGGCTTGCTGGGGGAGAACGTATTGGAGCTCTACATCAGGCTTGACCGTGTATCCCACAACGACCCGGGATGGAAGGTTCAGGCATCTGGCTAGGAGCACAAAGGCTGTGTTAAAGTGGCTCCCAACCCCTTTCCGCTCATTGTAGAGGAACCATCTTACGGGGTCTATGGTTGATGGCGCAGAGATAAAGTCCTTGTCAAACTCATAGTTCTCCAATAGATAATCCCTGATAGCAACCATTTTACCGAAATCCGTTGTCTGACCCGCAGTGATCCTCTGTGCCAGACTGGTTAGATCATTTTTTAGATCAGAGGGCACAACGAGTGCCTCTGGGGGTCCTATGGCTTGGCTTGCTTGAAGCGCGGCGCTGCTTGGACGATAGTTCCTGTAGCTTACCCAGTATGGGTCATCGTAGGGTTCTATTGCGTCGAAGCTTTGGATGTCCTCATAGTAGTTTACTGTGAATTCTGATTGGTTGAAGTTCAGGTTGGATGTATGTTGTGATACCAGCATGTAGCCTGTTAGGTTTGTTAATGGATTTACTTGGAATTGGACTTGTGCAGGTGCGTCTGGGTAAGTTGGGTCTGCGGGTAATAGTTGGCCAAAATAATTCATGGATTCCAAGTCAGTCGGCTTGGTCCATGTCCCATGGGTATAATTGTATGCTGCGTATCGTCTCAGATACTTGTCTCTGGTGGGCAGTTTAATCTGCAGTATAGGTCCTCTTTCTTGCTGGGACTCGTATCCTACTTGGGCTTGTTGTTCTCCTCCGCTGAGGCTCTGTGCTTCTGCCATGCCTGCTGTTGCTACTGGTGCGTTTTCGTCTAGTTCGAGTCGCGTTATGTCTCCTAGGATGTTTATAGCTGTGCTTAGCATTCCGACACTTAGGGTTAGCACTATGATTAGTGCGAGGAGTCGCGCGTACTGCTTCAATATGGTTGTACATCCCCTGTGTGGGTTTTATTCTTTTACTTGGGTGTTTTATATGCCCGGGCGCCCAAAAATGAGGTTGTCTCACTTTATTGGTACATTCCTTGCATTGGTGGACTAAATTAAAGGTCTTTATGGACTCGGGATATGTAGCAATGGACGCAAGTTAGACTCACCAAATGAGAGTAACTACCTCCCGTAAACCCTATAGGCTCAGCGACATACGCAAGATACATGTGGACAGTAAAGTCTGAGTCAGGAAAACTCAACGCAGTACTGATACAGGACTCAACAGAACAACTCTGGACAAAGAAAATGCCCTTCGCAGGCATTGAATCAAGCACCCATTACGTTAGCAGAGACCCCCACGCACAAATGAACCCGGGTCACGAGCAGTGGCTCCAGCTCCCCAAGATATTACGGTCTGAGGGAGTGCAGGTCTTTGAGGTCAAGGAGATGCTTGGAAGGATTATCGAGAATGCTTCCTTGGCTGAGCTTGGTGAGATGGTGGATGAGGTATGGCTGGGTATGCCGAGTCCTCCTGAGCCTGAGGATTTGACGGTTGATCACTTATTGTGGGGTAATCCTCCTATCCCTTTTTATGATCCCGTGACTGAGGAGGTTGTCTTGCCCGATCATCGTAGAGTAGCTTGGACGTATACTCGGGATACTAGTTTCACGACTCAGGTTGGTACCGTTATCTGTAATATGCGCAGGTATAGCAGGCGTTTTGAGCCTCGTGTGGTTAAGCTCTGTTATCAGTATGATCCCGTGTTGAGTGAGAAGACCGAGATAGTCTTTGATGCTAATGAGACCCTTGGTGTGTTTAGTGAGCCTCCTTGTGTGGAGGGTGGTGATACCCAGATCATCGATGAGGAGACTATTGCGATTGGTGTGGGTCAACGTTCCACTGTGACTGGTGTGGTTGAGACAGCCAAACGTCTCTTTGAAGCTGACTCTGATGGCGAGTTGAAGTATGTTTGTGCGGTGAATCTGGCTGATTATCCCGCTGTGGATTACATGCATCTAGACGTGACCATCAACTACCCCGACAAGGGCAAGGCACTGGTAATGCCCTATGTCTATGATTCAGATATCTTGGATGATTATCCACCCAAGAACCTCTTATTGAAGACCCTTGAAGCCATCAGACGCCAGAGTGAAGCTCATGGACGACCCATGGAGCCCCTTGTACATCCTGATCACTTCGCTGCACTGGGCAGGACTGGTGTCTATGTGAATGATGGTGGGGAGCCCAGGCTTCTCAGGAATGAGATAAGCTTCCTTGATTTCTTGTTGAAGGAGGATAAGCTGGACCCTGATGGGGTTATTCTTGTTGGTGGTGTTCCTGATGATCCTTGGGATGTTGAGCATCTTATGGATACTATGCTTGAGCAGAGCAGAGGGGCATCCAATATTGTTACAGTGAAGCCCGGTATGGTTATCGCTTATGACAGGAATCATGCTACCAATGAGGAGCTTAGAAAACACGGTGTTACGGTTCGGGAATGGGAATCAGGATACCTAGACCTACTCGGAGGACCACACTGCAGTACATCTCCTCTTAGCCGAGACCCTGCATAACCCCAGTATGGGGGGGGGGTAGCGCGTTAAAAGCGTAACTAAGCTTCTTATATTAAAAGAACCCCTAAAACAGCTCCTTTCTGATCCAAATATATACAAAATCGTACACAATAACCGGCTAATTAACACCAAAAACTGGGGTTAGAAGTGGCGGAAACACCGCTCATCAGTAAAGACCATGGCGATCCCATGCTCATCACAGGCTTTTATAACAGACTTATCCCTGATGCTCCCACCAGGCTGAACACACGCCTTAACCCCATACTCAGCCAACAGATCAATACTGTCCCTGAAGGGGAAGAAACCATCAGAAGCCAGAACAGACCCCGGAATCTCAGCCTTATGCCCCCTCATATCAGCCTTCTCCAAAGCCAGCTTAACAGCGGTGACCCTGTCCTGCTGACCCGTACCAATACCAATAGTAGCGTTTTCCTTCCCAAGAAGTACACCGTTGCTCCTGACATTCATACATACATACCAACTGAACAACAGGTCCTTCAACTCCTGTGCTGTTGGCTGTCTCTCAGTTACTACCCTGAGATCATCCACACTCTTGAGTTTGGTCAACATAGGAGCCTGTAATACTACGCTTCCATCCATCTGAACACTGATATCCAGAGACCACATGGGCTCTCCCATATACTTGCTGATAGCGTCCAAGCCGTCTACCTGCATTATCCTGATGTTCTTTTTCTGCTCAAAGAACTCCATACAGCCCTTCTCATAGCTTGGGGCCACCACACCCTCAACATAACTATTCATAATCTCCTCAGCCGTAGCCACATCCACCTCACAGTTGAAACCCGCGACGCTGCCAAATGCTGCTAATGCGTCACAGTCTCGTGCCTTCTTGTAGACCTCTACCAGTGGCTCGTCCTTGTTTTGGGCTGCTGCTCCGCTGGGGTTCACGTGTTTCATTACCGCGCAGGCTGGCTGCTTGAAGTAGCTGACGATCCTCATGCTGTTGTTGGCGTCCTCGACGTTGGTCATGCTGAGACCAGACTTGCCTGTCTTCAGTAGCTTGATGTCTCCAACGGTCAATGGTCCCTCTGTGGGGCTGTAGAAGGCTGCTGGCTGGTGTGGGTTCTCGCCGTATCTGAGGCTCATGTGTTTCCTGTATGTGGTCTCATGTTCTCCTATGGTGATCTTTATTGTTTCTGGGAATTCTTCCTCCAGCGCTGTGCTGTACTTTTTTCTCATGGATTTCCGTTTACTCATAATGTTTCCTCCAGATAATCAACAATAGCGGAATCATAACCCGCCGTTCGTTTAAACGCCTTGAGAGCATACCTTCTCCTAAGCTCAGTGGTTAGCTCCCCCTTATTCTCCTCAAGGGTCTTTATGATCTCAGGATACTGGGCTGGACTAGATACGATACAGGTCTTATCATAGAGCAGGCTAGCCTTAGCTGCGCTGCGCGTCATAGTGGGTCCCCCGATATCGATGTTATGTCCAGCGGTCTCAAGGTCTGCCCCTCCCTCTACCACCTTCTCGAAAGGATAGAGATTCACCACCACCAAGTCGATGGGCTCAATACTGTTCTCATTCATCCACCTAACATGCTCAGCATCATTTCGATCTAATAGAAGTCCTCCATGGACCTTAGGGTGAAGCGTCTTCACCAGACCCCCCGGGCTCTCAGGGTGTCCTGTATATTCACTTACTTCAACGAGGTCCTTGTATCCGATTTCTTTGATGCGTCTCGCTGTGCCACCGCTGCTGATGATCTTTACATCATATTTTTCGAGTGCTGGTACTAGTGTCTCTAATCCTTGTTTATCGTATACGCTGATTATCGCCCTTTTTATCATCTCAATTACCCTTGATATGGGTTATAGCATATAGGTGGCAATTATAGGCTTTATCTTACATGAAAATGTAATTTTGATGAAAAAATACAAAGAAGAAACCAGTTAACCCCGCCTATTAACATAGACAGGGCTACTCCAAGCCATGGAGCCATCCATCTGAGTAACCTTCACCCATATAGGATTCAAGCCTTCGACAAGCTCTATACTTTGTTCAAACTTCAGGTTTCTAGGTAGTTCTTCCCGGGTGATAGCCTGTACTCTTACACGCTGATTCACTGGACCAACATCGACCACCGTGGGCTCATAACCTATATCATTTGGCTTGAACTTGAAACTCACTGGCTTGCTAGTGAAACTGATTACGGCATCCTCTGGGGCGTCAAGCTCTAAGATAACGCCATCAGGATCACCACCAGTTGTACTATTCCACTTGAGTTTCTGGTCATCAACCCTATTGATTCCCTGATCGACATAATCAAAGGCGTACTCCTTGAAGTCGCTGATGCTTCCTTTATCTATACTGAGTCCTCCCTCCCAGTTCACCCGCTTAGGTCTACTCTTAACCCGGGCTCCCATCCACTCTACCTTGATCAGCTTCTCATCGCCCCGGGGCTCAGCGAAAGGATGCCTGTAAACGAGTTCTGTTCCCCTCATGACTTCTACCGAGTGCAAAGGCTTGGTGCCTAGAACCTCGATTCCTACATTCACGGAGTCCTCAGCATCGAACTCCTCACCCATAAGATGCCCATCAACATCCACTCCAAGCACTATCTTCTCACCCGTCGTACCATAGACCCTTCTAGCCCAGAATGCTTCCCAGAGCGCCTCTTTAGTCAAAGCCTCCGCATAAGCCGCAGTATAACCACCTCGTGTCGTGAACCCCTCAGTAGTCAAAGTATACCCGGGTCTACAGGTATGATCATCGCTTGTCGCGATGAAACCAACCTTGTAGCCCCGCTTCATCGCCTCCTCAAGGAACCACTCAAAGGTACCATGATGGCTATGCACCTCGATGAGAGGAACCCGCTCAGGGTCCCAGTAGTCTAGGTTAGCGTGGCGTCCTCCAATATGCGCTACTGCCATCACGTCTTTTCTTCCCTTGAACTCCTTCCAGAGCTCACTGATGGAGTAACGATCCGATTCCGCATCACTCTTATCCTCTATCAACCAGTGGTCGCTCCTGTGGAGTTCACCCACATCACCCAAGAAGTAGATATTATGATCACCACCCGCTGGAGTCAAGCCACTCCACTCGTAGCCAAGGAAAATGACCAGCTTACCCGGCTTACCGTATTGTTTGGTCTTCTCCTTTACCTCCTCCCATAGCTGCTTGGTTATCTGGAAATCATTGCCCTGCCAACCACCGAAATCCAGTCCAGCCACATCCCAGAGGAAACTGAAATACTCGTCTACAGTGCCTGTTCCTACTGTTTGTTTGGTCTGTCCATGCATATCTCCCCAGTAGAGCTTGTACTTGGGCTCCTCTTTGAGTATCATCACAGGATTCGACTCAAACACATGCCCAAAGTCATCCTTTATCCTTAGATACTGGAGCCCAGGCGAATCTAGGGTTACACTGAACCTGTGTGCGCCCCGGTCTTCCTCGGTAAACTCGTATGGCTCAACATCCAAGTCCTCGAAGCTGACTATCCCCCTGTAATCATCACAGCGGTTACCATACTTGTCCACAGCCCTGACCACTACCTCAAAAGGAAGCCCCGCACCTGCCCCAGAGGGAGCTGAGACCTCAATCCTCTCCACCGATCCACCAACAATCTGAACTCTAGGAGAATCCATTATCTCCTCGAATAAGCCAGTCCCGAATGGGTCCACGAGAACCTTGAACATGTGCTCCTGCTCCCTGAAGGTCTGAACCCTGTGCCCGGGAGAGCCTTGACTCTTATCACCGATATTGATGGTTATAGTATCACCCTGATACAGGCTCCCATCCCGGACATCAACCTGAATCGCGCCCCTGAAGGGTCGAATATGCCCTCTCCTACTGTAGCTGTATTCTAGGCGTACATCCCTACTAGCGGAGACTGATGTATACCCTGAGTCCTTTGGATCATTGAACTGTGGGGACTCCAAGTCACTGACGCTCCTATGCGCCACCCTGATACTACCCCCATCATCAACTCCATATTTACCCACATGATAAACAAGACTCCAAGAAACATGACTACCCGCGATAACCCGACCCGGTCCAATGATCTCGGCTCGTCCAAGCCACTCTCTATCCATATCAATCAATAACAAGAAACCTAAGAACTATCTAAAACTAATTAAAAAAGAGGGATTATAGAGTCCTACTTGGACCCGGACGGAAAATATCATGAGGCGCAGCCTCAGAAGCACCACGCTCAGTAACCAATGCGAGCTTCGCTTTCTCCCACACATCAGGAATAGTAGCTGCCCCCATATAGCCCATGGCTGCCTTCAAGCCACCAGTAAACTCACCGAGAATATCCTTGACTGGTCCCCTGTAGGGTACCCATCCTTCGACTCCCTCATTGATGGATTTACTTGGCTTGCTATATCTGTCCATTACATAGCGCTTCTCACGAGCCTTGGCACTGCCCATACCATAGTACTCCTTGTAGTAGCGTCCCTCCATGGCTACCAGCCTACCGGGGCTCTCGCTACATCCTGCAAAGACGTTGCCCATCATGGCGCAGCTAGCACCTACCGCCATCGCTACCGCTACGTCTCCGGGGTTCCTCATACCCCCATCAGAAATAATTGGTATATCTGCCTCATACTCCTTGACCGCATCTGCTACTTGGCTCGTTGCAAACATTGTTGGAGCTCCTGCTCTGGTCACTACGCTGGTGCTGCATATGCTACCGCTACCAATGCCGACCCTGAGACCCGCTACACCATCAAGCTTGGTGATAATATCCTCAGCAGCCTGATATGTCCCAATATTACCCACGATGACCTCAGCATCAACCTCTTTGAGTATCTCCTTAGCTGCGTCAAAGCAGTTCTTGTTATGGAAGTGACTCACATCCAGCACCAAGATATCAACATACCTGTCAATCGCCTTGGCACGAGGCAAGTCAAAGGGACTGATAGCCGCTGCACAAATCAGCCGCCCTTCCTCATCACGTACTGCTTCTTGGAACTTACCCTTGAGAGTGATATCCTTCATAGTGATCAAGCCTTGGACCCTACCATCCTTGTCTACTATGGGGAGTTTCTCGATCCTGTGATCGTGGAGTATCTTCATCGCCTGCTCCAAGTCAGTGTCCTCATTGCCTGTGATCACGTTCTCGGTCATAACATCCCTGATCAACAGTTCATGCTCAGCTAATCTCACATCTCTCCAAGTCACTATCCCCTGTAGTTTGCTCTCACCGTCTACCACGGGGAACCCCTTGATGTTGTGATCCTCCATCTGCTTCAAGAGCTCAGCAACTGTGCTATCAGGTGACACTGTTACCACGTCCCTGATGATTACTGCCTCTGCGCGTTTGACCCTCCTAGCCATCTCCACTTCCTCCTTGGCGCTACAGTTCCTGTGAAGCACTCCGAGGGCTCCTTCCCTCGCTAGGGCTATTGCCATCTCGGCTTCTGTTACTGTGTCCATGGGGCTTGCGATTAGTGGAATATTGAGCTTGATGTTTTTGGTTACCCTGCTCATAACGTCAGTATCGTTGGGCTCAAGTGTAGTCCAGCCGGGTAAAAGAAGAACATCATTAAAGGTGAGGGCTTTTTCCGCATTATCGAATTTTGCACGGAAACCCATTCATTTACACCATTTTAAACCCCTAACTCTGTTACGCGCTTAATATAGTTTCTGGTTAAAGAGAATTAAAAATTAATATAAACGTGCAACAAAACTGGGGGTAACCTCTTTTAACAATTAAACACTCATAATGATATTCTGGTGTCTCCATGAAAATCGTAAAAACCATGTGCGCACGCGACTGCCCAGATGGATGCTGGCTAGACGTAACCGTAGAAAATGATACCATACTCAAGGTAGAGGCAAGCACCGAGAACCCAGTCACCAATGGATTGACCTGTCCAAGAGCGGCAGGAGACCCTGCCCGCGTAACCAGCATGGAGCGAGTCCTCTATCCATACATCAGAAAACCCAGCCCTGAGACTGGCTACGACAAGGCAGAATGGAACCAAGCATTAGACCTAGTGGCAGAGAAACTTAATTCAACTATTGAAAACTATGGGAGAGAATCAGTCCTCCTTCTTGACTACTCTGGGAACACTGGGTTCATCACCAGCGGCTACAGTAAACGTCTCTGGAACGCCATAGGAGCCACCATGACCGATTATGCTCTATGTTCTGCGAGTGGGCACGCTGGCATCAATCTACATTATGGGTTGAGCTATGGTGTTCAACCCATGGATCTTGATGAAAAGAAATCAATAGTTTTCTGGGGCTTCAACGCCAAGAACAGCAGTCCTCATCAATGGGCTCTCGCGACCCGAGCCAGAAGAGTTAATGATTCCAAGATCGTTGTGGTTGATTCACGTGAGAGCGAGACCGCTGAGCTTGCGAATCTCTGGGTTTGCCCTAAGCCGGGTACTGATGTAGCGTTAGCATATGGTATAGCACATTACCTCATCAGCAATGACTTGGTGGATCTTGAATTTATCGACAAGTATACTCATGGATATGAAAAATACAAAGAGGAGGCACTGAAATGGACCCCAGAAAGAGTGACCAAGGTAACCGGGGTAAGCTGGGAAGGTATCAAGGAACTATGTTCAATGCTCATAACGGGTCCAAGCGTCTTCATGATCGGTTTAGGACTGAACAAAAGCCTTACAGGCGCCGAGTCATGCAGAGCAGTCTCACTACTCCCAGCATTACTCGGAATCCATCGTGGCTTTTACTATTCCAATAGTCGTGGTCGCTACATAGGAGAATCCTCTGGAGCCTCCTTGACGGAGAAAAAGCCACAGGTGGTCAGCATGATACGCCTTGGAGAACTTTTAGCTGGTGGCGAGTTCAAGTTTGTATATGTTTTTGGGATGAATCCAGCCCTTACCCTTCCTGATAGTGCAAATGTGGTTATGGGGTTCAAGCGGGAGGATTGTTTCCTCGTGGTTAATGATACTCATCTCACCGAGACAGCAAAGTTAGCTGATGTGGTTCTTCCTGCTGCTACTTATCTTGAGAAAGATGATGTAGTTCTCTCGGATTGTCATCCATTTTTACGGGTCGCTAGGAAATCTGTTGAGCCCTTGGCTGAGAGCATGGACGATCATCAGGTAATGCTCAGACTATCAGAACAGCTCGGAATAACGGAGCCTTGGGTGTACGTTGATCCATGGAAGGACATGGAGCGTGTCTTCCAGGAGGCTTTCACCGATGGAACCTATAGTGATCTACTTGATGGAAAACCGTTACAGTTAAGGCATAAGCCTGTGGACGAGTATCAGACGCCCTCAGATAGACTGGAGTTCACCTCAACAAGCGTCTTGGAAGGAGTCTCACCCTTACCTCTGCAATATGAGATTAGTCTTGATGAAGGTATGTTGATAATGCTGAACAGCGCCATACCAGAATATACTCACACACAGTTCAGAGACGTCTATAACGAAATACCATGTACTGCATGGGTAAACCCAGAGGACGCTGAAAGATTTAACCTCAAGGACGGTGGAAAACACCTGATCTGCAATGAAAATGGGCAACTAATGGTTACAGTCAAGATAACTAACAGGGTCCCATCTGGTGTAATCTGGACACCTAGAGAGCTAATTGACACAGAGGGCAATATACAGAACAGCTTAGCACCGGGAACGCCTCAACAGATCGGTGGAGGACCCGTTTTCAATACTGTAAAGATAAAGTTCAAGGAGTAACCGTTTTACCTAATCCCTACACCCTTTCCTGCATGAAGATACTTGAAGACATACGAGTCCTAGACCTAACACAATTCTGGTTCGGACCCTTCTGCACCATGATGCTGGCAGACATGGGCGCCGATGTCATAAGAATAGAGCCCCCCTGGGGAAGCGTAGACCGACTGGCCGATGCCTACCTCGCTGGTGGAAGTAGCTACACTTTTCATCAACTCAACCTCAACAAGAAAGGACTCACACTTAACCTCAAAACAGAGGAAGGCGTCAACGTCTTCAAAGAACTAGTGCCCAAGGCAGACGTAATTGTACAGAACTTCCGACCCGGCACAATGGAGCGACTTGGACTAGGCTATGAGGTACTCAAGGGGCTAAACCCCAAGATAATCTACGCTGCGTTGAGCGGCTTCGGTCAGACTGGACCTTACAGAGAGCGTCCCAGTTTTGCACCTATCGCTGAGGCTATGAGTGGGCATTCTCGTTTAACGGGGGATGGCGTTGATCCTGATGGGCCTCCTATTGAGATGGCTCAGGCTTATGGTGACCTTGGACCCGGGTTGTATGCTGCTATGAGCGTAATTGCAGCTATAAGACATAGAGACCGGACAGGGGTTGGGCAGATGATTGATGTCGCCCAGTTCGACTGCATGACTTCCCTCAATATGGCTATCGCAGGATACAATCTATCTGGTATGTTGCTTCACGAGATAAAGGAAAAATACCCTATGGCAAGAGGATTTGGGGGGCTCTTCAAGGCTAAAGATGGCTACGTAAGGCTTGCTAGCTTTAGCCCACGATTAATAGACGATCTCAGAGAATATATGGGCGTAGACGAGGTAACAGAGAAACTCATCGAGGAAAAAGTACAGCTAATGACCCGAGATGAGGCAGTAGAATACTTTGTTGCGGCAAGAGTGCCTATTGCTCCTGTCTATAAGTTACATGATGTCGTTTTGGACAAGCATCTGATAGAGCGAGATATGTTCACCACGGTTGAGCACAAGAAGGCTGGACCAGTAAAAATAGTGAATTTCCCTGTAAAATTCAGTGAGACCCCGGTAAAAGTCGAGAAAGCATCACCAATAATAGGGGAACACAATGAATCCGTGCTTAAGGATATACTTGGATATTCAGATGAAAAGATAGAATCATTGAAAAAAGCCAACGCAATCGCAGGTTAACAAAATGAAGTATGATATCTCTGGAATCATCAAGGAATACCCCGGTATACACATCGGAGTCTTGGTTGGTCAAAACATGGATAATAAACGCCAGAAACCAGAACTCTACACTCTACAAAAAGAAGCCATCAAAAAAGCAGAGGAACAGATAGGCGACACGCCTCCTACTAAACATCCACACATCGCATCATGGAGGCAGCTGTATAGGAGTTTCGGCACCAAGGCAGGGGATTATCGTCCCTCCGCCGAGGCACTCATCAGGAGATGTATCAAGACCGGGAAGCTTCCCCACATCAATAACGCCGTAGATATCTACAACCTTGTATCTGTGAGGCATATGATCCCTATGGGGGGCTTCGATCTAGACAAAGTTGATGGAGACATTTACCTCAGATTCAGTGAAGGAGACGAGGATTTCATACCCCTTGGACCCAGTGCCCCTGAGACCACATACCGCGGAGAAGTAGTTTACGCTGATAATTCCCAAATTCTTACTAGACGTTGGAATTTCCGAGACGCTGACGCTACCAAGATCACTGAGGAAACCAGTAATCTAGTAATGTTTCTAGACGCCTCTCCCGAGATATCAGTCGAGACTGTCGAGTTGGCACTAGCTGAGCTTGAAAACCTGTATAAGAAATATTGTGGCGGAGAATACTCCACCAACATAGCATCAAAAAATATCCAAGAGATTGAGTTGGGAGGCTAAGCTTCCACATTATACTTCTCATATAGCTTCTTGAGTAGTGTATTGAGTTCTCGGGCTCTTTCCTCGGACTCGCTGGGCTTTAGCTCCTTGCACTCGTAGCCCACGACCTCACGCATGTACTCGACGTTCTTATCGCAGAATACCACGGTTCCATCGTCCTTGATCTTCTCGATTCCATCGATCTTTCCGCCTTCCTCATTGATACGGATCGCTTCCTCCCTTGAGATCCCCGGTAATACTACCTCTGCTCCTTTACGGCTGAGACGTGTCGGGTATCCTCCCGGTAGTCCCTCGACTCCAGTTACACAGGTATGCACCTCGTTGGTATCATAATAGATGGCTAATACGTGTTTCAGGAAGCTGCTTGCTGTTCTCATCTGGTCTACGAGAGCGCTCTTGTACTGGGTGACTACCCCGTATCCTGCTTCTTGGTATAGTCTTGTGATTTTCTCTTTTGGCCACTGATCTGTGACATCTTCGCCGTTAACGATGACCTTGACATAGTATGGTCCTTCCATCCTCGCAGTATAGTATGCCCCGTGGTGTCCTACACCATACAACCGGACTGACCTGAATGGAACATTCATCTTTCTAGCGATCACTCGCTTTACCCGTCCGAGTCCTAGATCCATGTTTCCTCCACCACAGACTGGAGCTAGATCCAGTTTGTCGAGTACTACGTTGGTTGCATCTGGGAACGCCCCGTTAACAACGCTGGTCTCTATACCGGACTTTTTTACGGCTAGCATCAGTTTATGTGCCAATGTAAGGTGATTGGGCAGCCAAGGTCCAACAGGTCCTACCTTCTTGTAATCCTCAGGAGGCAGGAGTCGTGTTATCCACCAGCTGCCGAGACTAGCAAGGTTGCAGATCACTCTAGGTTTATGCTCTTTCAGGAACTCAGATGTCCCATCGATGTCAAATAGGTTTATTTTCTCGAAACTGAGGTCAGGATAGAATCCAAAGTTGTGGGCTGTATGAAGAGCTTCTTCTACCTCAAAGCGTCCTTTTTCCTCGTCAACATCTGCCCCTATGACCTTGATTGGGAGCCCCATGCTGGCGATCTGGTACATCATGTCATGGCCAACGCTACCCGCTGAACCAATTAGTAAGATACTCTCAAGCATTGAATATCACTCCACTATGTTATAATGAATATAAAAAGAAATAGAGCCGTTATTTGGCTACGTGGTACTTGTCATAAAGTTTCTTGAGTAGTGTATTGAGTTCTCGGGCTCTTTCCTCGGACTCGCTGGGCTTTAGCTCCTTGCACTCGTAGCCCACGACCTCACGCATGTACTCGACGTTTTCGTCCCTGTAGACTACTGTACCATCATCTTTGATGTCCGCGATGCCATCATGTTGTCCGCCTGCCTTGTTTATCTCGATGGCTTCATCTAGACTGATATCTGGTACGACTACTTCAGCGCCATTTTCACCTAGTTTACATGGGTATGCTCCCGGTAGACCATTGGGTCCCGGTACACACTCCATAACCTCGTTGGTATCATAGTAGATGGCTAACACGTTTTTCAAGAAGCTTGCAGAGGTCCTCATCTGATCCACCAGAGCTCCAGCATACTGGGCGCTCTTGGCGTATCCAGCCTCAGCGTACATATCCCTGAGCTTCGTATTTGGGTACTTACTCGTTACATCCTCACCGTTAACCAGAATCTTGACCCAGAAAGGTGCATCCATTCGCTTAGTATAGAACGCCCCATGGTGACCTACACCATAGATCTTTACACTCCTATATGGAACCCCTAATTCACGTGCGATAATACGTTTGAATCTAAAAATCCCCAGATCCATGTTCCCGCCACCACAGACTGGCGCCATACCAAGCTTTCCAAGAACAACATTGGTAGCATCCGGGAAAGCCCCATTAACTACCTTGATATCGACCCCACTCTTCTTGATAGCCTGCATCAGCTTCATAGCCAATGTAAGGTGATTTGGCAGCCAAGGTCCAATTGGGCCGATTTTCTTATACTCGTCATCTGGTAGCAGCCGGGTTACCCACCATGAGCCAAGACTGGCGAGGTTGCATATCACTTTGGGCTGGAGTACCTTAAGTTTCTCAGCAGTGCCCTCAACATCGAATAAATCTAATTTTTCGAAACTTAGATCCGGGTAGAACCCGAAACTGTGTGCAATGTGTAGGCTTTCCTCTATTTCGAATCTTCCTTTCGCCTCATTTACATCAGAGCCAATGACCTTGATGGGTAGCCCCATGCTGGCTATCTGATACATCATATCATGGCCGACGCTTCCAGCGGAGCCGATGATCATAATCGAATCCATTTCAATCGATGATATCTAAGTCTCTTTGAGTAAATAACATTCATGAATAGCTGGAAAACTTAGAACCTTCTTCCATCGAATTTATAGCTATTAACCTCTCCTCAAGTATAGGTCGTTCATCTGATGAGGACTCGGGCAATACTAGTAATGATACTGTTTTCTATGTTCATTACTCCCTTGGTGTATGCTCAGGATGATGTGACGCCAACATCGCTCGAAGTTAAGGTCTATCCTGATGGAAGCACTCTTGTTACTTATGTTGTTGAGAGTGATCCCACAAAAGTACGGGTGGATGTTGAGTTATTCAGTAATAATTATAATAATTTGATTATTCGTGATGAAGACGGTATCCCTCTGGGCTCCACAATTATAGAGGGTGGTTTGACCGTAGATTCTATAGGGGCATCAGAACTAGTAATCGTTTACACGACCAGTGATCTTACTACGAAAGATGGTCCTATCTGGAATCTTAATCTAAGCTCTCCGGTATCAACCTTGGTTATTCTCCCACAGGGGGCGGCTATCTTTGATTTGGGGGCGATTCCAACTGATCTAGGAAATATTAATGGGGCTCAATATCTAGAGATGCCAGCCGGTGAGATATATGTCTCATTTATTCTTTCTATGCCAAATCTTATCGGAGATGCTCAAACAGCTATCAATGAGGCTGAAACATATATTGCATCCCTTGAATCACAAGATTATGTGCTTATCGAAGCGCATAGTGAGCTTACTCAGGCTAAACAATTGATTGATACTGATCAATACATCGAAGCCAAGAGCATGGCGTATCAAGCGATAGATACAGCAGATGATATAGTAGAAACCGCGAACTCCGCAGCCGTTGAAATCGCTTTGGCTGAGTCGAGTGTTACTGGTGCTGAAGAGGATGGAAGAACTGAGGGGTTACCCCAAGCCATAGATACGCTAAACTCGGCTAAATCATATTATAGTGAAGGGTCGTATTTGGAAGCCGAGACCGCCGCCAAACAAGCCTCACACCTGGCATTATTAACTGATGAACCTAGCAGCGGAAACACCTTGCTATACCTAGGAGTAGCCATACTCATCTCGGCAGCTGGCGGAGGATACTATTTGATGAAGAAAATGAGACAAGAGGAGCCCACGCCATCGCAACCCGAAGTAAAAGTTCCTGACTTTCAGGAAAAAACCGTTGATCTGGAGAAAATATTCGTAATAAACGAAGATCTAAGGCTAGAAGACCGTGAAGTAATAAAATTCCTAGCCGAAAACAATGGAGAAGCCTTCGCAACAGAGATTAGAGATCGGTTTGATATGCCCCGTTCTTCGACTTGGAGGCTTATTAGACGGTTAAAATCACTTGAAATCGTTGAAGAAGTGAAAGTAGGTAACCAAAGTCTCGTAAAAATAATCAAAAGGTACATAAATTGACCGTTTTAGCCCCGGTATCGTTCCAGATCGTTCCAGCGTGTTCTTATAATATAGCCAAAACCCCATAGGGATAGTGAAACAGCGATGAATGTCAAGATAATACCGTTCACTCTCATCCTGATGCTGTTCTTATCACCCGCAGCACTACTAGTGAATGCTCAGGATAACGAGACAGAGCCATCGCCCGGCATCAATGGAACAATACCGGTTCCAACTCTCGACGGAAACACAACTCTTCCTGAGACTAACTCGACTAGTACCGATGTAAATGGCACAGATACAGATGGTGAACCGGTAGACCCGATTATCTTGGCATTGATAAGGGAACAAGCTCAGAACAGGATGCATGAGATGTCCCAGTTACTCGGTGAAGGAACCGAATCTCCTGATTTCGCAAATGGTTTGATGGAAGCTAAGCAATCAATGGAGCAAGCCATGAACTTTGAGACAAGTAATCCTAGTGCGGCTGCAAATCAATATCTGCAAGCCATGAGGCAATATAGGAACCTTCTCCGTAAGTATCTGAATGATAACCCGGGTGCATTGAATGAATTTGAGGAGGAATCCATTGTTAACGGGACTGCTACAGATGATGTCAATGGCACAGTTACTGAGACAGAAATCAGTGAAGCCCAGACCCGGCTAGTCAATGAGTTTGAGGAGAGATTCAGGAATCAAGTCACTTCTATGATGCAGAATGTTGCCGACCTTTCCGACGATATGGGACCACAGGACGCATTTAAGGCTCAACAGGCATTAACAAAAGCTGAGCAAAAACTTCTCAGAATCCAAGAGAGAATAGCAGGTGGTCAATACGATGGCGTATTGGACGACCTAGAAAACGCTACCGAAACCCTCAGTGATGACTTCGATGAGACAGACCCGGGTACTGCACAGATGCTTAAGACTATGAACAAGCTAGAAGCCAAGATCAAGAAGATGGAGCAGAAAACCAATAAAGGCGAGAGTACTCCAGAGGACGATGCTCTACTGGAGCAACTGAGAGGCAATAAAGACCATACCAAGAATGATTTCAAGGAAAACAAGGGTAAAGGTAACAGCGGTAACAATGGTAAGCCCGATAAGGAAAAGAAAGAAAAGAAAGACAAGAAAGACAAGGACAAGTAATTCTTTCTAGTTTCTACCTTTTTTCGTAGACTATTTTTCCATTAACTATTGTTTTTAGTACCTCTGTCTGGGGAATTTCTTCGACTGGTATCTCTAAGATATCTCTGCTGAGAACAATCATATCCGCAAGTTTGCCCTCTTCTATACTTCCTAGTCTCTCTTCATCAAAAGAGGCATAGGCACCGTTGTATGTATAGCATCGAATCGCATCCATCACAGAGACTCTCTGTTTTTCTCCTATCGTGTCTCCCCCCTCAGTTTTCCTTGTAACCATCGCATAGATTCCTCTAATTGGGTCCCCATGCCATGGACCACCGCCATAGTCGCTGTTTGCTGATGCAATTATGCCGTATTCTTGGAAGCTCTTGTAGGGGTATAGCCAGCGGCTTCTTTTTTCTCCAAACTGGTACTTGTAGGCATCACCAAAGTTCCAGATATAATTGGATTCCCCCGGGTGGGCTTCTAGTCTTTTGATTCTTTCCAGTTGTTTTGGCTCGCAGTTGGTGCAGTGCTCTATCCTGTGCCTATGGTCTTCTCTGGGGATTTCTTTTTGGGCTGCCTCAATAGCATCTAGGTTGATATCTACTGCTCGATCCCCAATGCTGTGAGTGGCTGTCTGGAGCCCTGCCTTGTGAGCCTTTACTATTAACTCAGTCAGCTTCTCTGGTGTCACCAGTAATATCCCTAGGCTGTCTGGGTTCCCAGTGGATGGCTCATATGTAGCAGCGTTCCCCATGCTTCCCATACTGTCAAGAGCAAACTTGACACCACTTAACCTAATGAAATCGTCTCCCAGTCCATTTCTAATACCCAAGGCTATGAGGTGGTCCATATAATCAAGATTATTTGTCATGTTGTGAACATATAGGCGCCACCTCATTGGCAACTCTCCACGTTCTCTGAGTAGCTGCAGAGTCTCTGTGTCTTCCTTTAATGAACCAGCTTGATGGGCGCACGTTATACCCCATCTTACCCACTGAGCAATTGCCTTCTTCGCTATCTCTAATGGCTTTATCTCCCATGGCGGGATGTGATCAGAGACGAGTCTTACCGCTGCACCGCCCTGCAAGACCCCGTTGGGCTCCCCGTTCTCGTCCAGCTCAATGTAGCCATAGTCAGGCTTAGAGTCCTTAGTCACGCCTGTTTTTTTCATCGCTAAGGTGTTTGCGACCCCCATGGCGCTGAACCGGAGGAGAACCGGGTTGTCTGGAGCTACCTTATCCAGTTCTTTGGCTGTGGGTACCCTTTTCTCCTTGAATCTAGTCCACATATAGCCCCATCCTATTACCCATTCACCGGGTGGAGTCTCTCGTGATTTTTCTTTGATCTTGTCCAGCACCTCTGTTACGCTGTTACAGTACTTGATGTCCGCCTCTTTCTCGGCTTTCACCGCGAGTCTTCCAGCACCCATGAGGTGCACGTGGCTATCTATGAATCCCGGCAGGACAAGCTTACCAGCTAGGTCAATGGTCTCTGTTTCAGGTCCAATGTATTTCTGGGCTTCAGCGTCGGTTCCAACATAGACTATCTTGTCCTCGTGTACAACTACTGACTGATGTACGCTGTTCTCTTGATTAACTGTGAAAATCTTTCCATTATGCAAGACAAGAGTAGCAGGGATAACGGGGTTCATGCATCTGATAAATAATAAAAGGATATAGATTTTGGGTAACGCGGTTACTACTTAGACCCTCGTCCTCTGATATAGAATCCGATTCCCGCGACAATTATGAATCCAGCGATAAAATATAGCCAATCCATACCGACTGCTGTAGCATCCCTGTATAATAACCCTTTTTCCCGTTATGCTGTTTCTGGGCGTCTTTTTTTGGTTATCCTGCCATAGATTACTAGTGTTGCCATGAGTCCAATCGCTGTCATCCCGTAGCCGAAGAACCTATAGGGGTAATAAGTTATGCGTTCTGGTTCAAGTGGTCTCAAGTAGTAGAACCCGGCGTTTACAGTTTCAACTGTTCCTTCAACTATGTTTCCAGTTATCTGTATGCTCCATGTTCCCTCTCCAGGCAATAGGTATTCTGAGGGATTATCTGTGATATTGAATACCTCAGAAATATCCATTCCCGTCAAGTAGAAGCTGGTATCCAGTGTAACAGCGCCTTCGCTCCAGACCGATACATAAGGAGATACACCATCATCTATCGTGAATTCCCCTGTATCAAAATTGAAACTTGTTCCCTGTAATGTGTCTTCCCAGAGGGTAACTTGTTCTGGAGCCAAGTGCAAGGTGATACTTTGGGGATAGATGGTAAACGCAATTCCCAAAATGGCTACTACAACGCTGATAATGAGGTAGGGTCTCTCCATGCCTTGAATTAACCCGGATAGCTATTAATACTATACACTAGAACAGTAGGTAGAACAATTTGGACATCAAAGGATTTCTCAAGCCATCAATTCTTAAGATTTTTATCACCTTGCTCATACCAGTGCCCATCAATTTTATCTTCACTGGGAGTATTTCTACTGTGCTGGATTTTTACTGGTACCTTTTCACCCCCACCATCAAAGTCTATGCCGATGTCTTGTACCGGGAGTTTAACCAATTCATACTTCTCTGGGTCCCCTTCTATCTCGCCGCCTGTTTAATTGAAGCCGGTTATCGGAGGACTCGAAACCGTTAGGTCTTAATGTTTGGCATTGTTGCCTCGATCAATACCCGGGCGTAATCTTTCTGGGCATTATAGATATTGTAAAAATACTTCTCGCCATCAGCGGTCTTGATCTCAAAGGGAGCCATCATCCCAAGGGTAGCTAGGAAACCAGTCTTAAAGCTCCCTGACACAACATTACCATTCCAAATCATATAGTTAGACTCATCTTGAGCAAGAAGCGTATCCAAGTCAGAGCCCGAATGTTTATCCCTGTTATGCTCCTGCTCGTTGTGGCTATCCATACTGAATGCGATTGCCCCTGAAGGACCACTCAGACCGCTTCCTATCATGGCTGCTACAAAACTGCTGCCACCTACCTTTACGCATAGAAGCCGCTGGTCTGTGAAAATCAGGTCACAGCTTTTCTGGCTCCATGAGCCCGGTGGCTTTGTTTGGACGTTTTCTATTATTCCCAGTATTTTCTCCGTTGCCACTTCTATCTCAATCCTAATTATGCTGGGTTCATGTAGGAGGTCCAGTATAAACTTGTGGAAAAAAGATGGATTTACTCTAAATATTTCTCGCAGTTGTAGCAGTACCAGCGCTGATATTGCTCGATCCATGTAGCAGTTTGACCACAGTCTGAGCAGAACCTCTGTTTACCCCTTTGAACAACAGGCGTCTGGACCTCCACTTGGGGTGCCCCCGACTTTTTCCTACGTTTTAGAAGCATATAACCGCCTCCAGCCAAACCGATTATTATAGCCAAGCCTATGAATCCACCCCACCAAGCGAATCCCCCCAAGGGTTCCTGCCGCTCCTCAACAACTAAGTTGACCGTAGACACAGCTTCGTCATTGATGCTTACCTGTACACTCCAGTCTCCAACCATATCTACTGGGTTGAACCCTGATAAATCAAGGGAAGCATAAGCACCAGTATCACCCGCCTCATCTATAACATAGCTGAACTCTTCGTTGACCACAGGTCCTCCGAAACTCCAGTAAATAGTGTCCCCCGGAACGGCGTTGGATACTGTGACTAGGCTGATGATGTTTTCATCATCTTGATACACGTCTGTTATATCCACTGGTGTCCCATCCTCCATGATTCCCTTACACAAAATATGGTCCAGTAAACCAACAGCAGGTCTATCGATCACATTGATGACCGTAGAAACCTCTGCTTGTGCTCCATTGGAGTCCTCGGCAACGAGAGTTATCGTGTGTACCCCTATACCTAGGGTTGTTTGAAGTTCCTCCCCTCCACCGATTAGACCGTCAATGTCACTGTACCATAGTATTCTGGACACCTCGCTGTCCTCGAGGTCATATGCGGCGCCTTCAAACTCAATCAGGTCACCAATGTAGTACGTCTCATCCAAGACCGGCTGAATGAGGCCAGCGATCGGTGACTTATTGTCGGAGGCGAAAGACTGTGAGACCATAGCACCAGTGTTGATCCCATCGGTAACCACTACCTGTATCCTGCAGTCGGCTCCTCCAGGTAGCTTCGAGAGATCTAAGGTTTCTTGGTTCTCTGTGCTCTCATAGACCACTGTGTCCCAGCTTGCTCCGTTATCTGGGCTGAATAAGATAAGATAGGTCAATTCGTCTCCATCCGCATCTGATCCACTCCAATTCACTTGCATTGTATCTTGGTCGATTTGAGTTAGAGATACGCTGCTTACCGTAGGTTGACTTGGAGACGCGGATGTCGAATATAGCACAACATCATCTTTCAATATCTCTACCCTTGACACACCATCAGGGTAAGGAATAGTAAACGCGAAGGGGGCAACAGGCTCCAACGTACCAAAACTACCATTATACAGCAATTTACCAGTACTACTCAGACATCTGATAACATAATCCCCAGTATTCATGATATCGGGTTCAGCTTCCCCCCTAAACCAAGGCTCCGCAACAACAGTGCCATTATCAAATGCAACGCCTCTTACAAAAAGGCACTCCTGTATAGGGTCTTTTAGTGCTGTGAATAGCTCCTTGTAGGTCTCATCACAGATCCATGTCTCGTGGATATTGTTACCCATGAAGCAAAAGACATGTGCTGTGTTCCATCCGAAGGCTCTTTCTTTATCCACTAACTGATCATTAGGATGCCAATCAGACTGAGTAGGAATAGAAAGATCATAGATTTTCCCATCTTTCAGTATCAGCATGGAGATCTCTTTACCGCTTCCAGGGTAATCCTTGCTAGTATAGATATTGTACTCCTCTCTCCAGAGATTCAAACCATATGTGTGAGCAATCTCATGAGCAGTAACCCCTACAGGGGCATTATACTGGACCATCACTGCGCCCTTTATTAGCCTCCCTGAGGCAAAGCCTTCCTCATCTGGGTTCCACCAATTATTAGATCTCGGTAAGACCCCTACTGTTTTCTTTCCTGTCATGAAGTTATCCAAGGCTAGAAGGCCGAGAGCCCTGTATTTTTTCATGGTCAAGTAATAGGTCTCGCTAGCCCACGTTAGCAATCCCCATTTTTTTTCTAATGCATCTGGTACATTCCAGCTGTTCTGGCTTACTTTGAAGCTGAGCTTGCTCTCAGGTAACGGATAGACATCTTCCATGAACTCTTGTTGCCTTTTTGCGAATGCGACATAGTCTGAGACCTCCTGGGGGGTACTGAGGCTGAGTTCTATTGGTAGGAACTCGATCTCAACCTTCTCCATCTCCTTGGAGATAACCTCATCCTCCCATTCGAGACTCTCTTTCATCTCTGGGGATGAGTCTCTTGATAACAAAGTATTCCGTGGATCAATCTGAGCCTTTAACAGATATTTTCCATCAGACAATGTGAAGAAGACATCAACGGCTTTCTCCTCTGACTCCAGTTCAGCGTAAATACTCTGCGTAACCGTATTATCTTTATAGACCTGTCTCATTGAAAACTCTAGAGGAACCTGGGGCGTCTTGAAGCCTGTCTGATACCCCCTCCACTCCAGATATATTCTGGCGCAAGCGTCACGATCCTTGGCGAAATATGGATAACTTCCACCCCAATCCGTGTAGACTGGAACCTCTACCACCTGAACCAGCTTAACTTCCTTGATGGAAAGCCAGAGTGGAAGCACCTTAACATCGATGCTCTTCTCAACTGATTCATAGCCCTCTATTATTGAGGTCAGTTTTATTTCCCAATCCTCAGGACCAGATGGAGCCAAACTCAACAGCACCTTTGGCACAACATAACTGAGAGTAAAACCCCCGTTAGACGCCACATCAATATCTGGGAGAGTTTCAAAGAGTTGTCCCCCTCGCCAGACCTCTGGGCGAACCTTGGAACTCGCAATCGGAGCGCCACCGAAACCAAGGCTTCCTGTCACCTCTATTGTTTCCCCTGTCGTGAACTTGGTTTTCTGGACCGTTGCTTCTAGCGTGATGTCTCCTGTTATATCAAAACCATAGGTATACTCGATATTATGGTCAAGATACACATGCACCATCCAATCTCCCGGGTCCCTGAACACGAGGTTATAATCGTACGCATTTTCCGGTATTACTCCATCCCATAACACATATGACTCATAGAAATACAATCCCTGTGTCTCAGGGTCAGGTATCTCAGTATAGTAACTATGTGCGATCTCGCCCTTCGGAGAGACCCATTCAAAGCCTATTGGGTGTGATCCTATTACATCTCCCAGTTTGAACCATACAAAGATATTATCACCGTATGTGAAGCTGCTTTTCAACCCAATGGGATCATATGGGGGGCGCTGCTCAACATTCTGGCAGACCTCAGCATCAATAATATACCATTCAGGACCCCCTGTAATAGTGAGATAATCCCAGTAGGAATCCTCGTTCCCATTACTATCTGTAACCTCAAGGGTGATCACATAGGTGCCTTCTTCTGGCTTCTCCCAGTTCCAAGATTCAGCGTCCTCAACAGAGTAAAGCATCTCCTCATCGATATACCATCTATAACTCGTGATATCGCCGCCTTCAACCCTGCAGTTGCTGGTCACTGTCACCGTATCCATCGTGCTAGGATTCAAGGGCTCAATTATGAAATCCGCCTCAACAAACGTGTCTCCCCCACCTGTATCCCCTCCCGTATCAATGGATGTGTAGGTTAACTCATACTCCAGCGAGCCTAACTGAGTGTGAAACTTATACCACCAATCATGAACCGTCTCACCCTGATACTCATACTCATCCCCCATATACCCATCATAAATATCTGGATAGATCACGATCTCTAACTCGATCCCAGGGAAAAGCTGCCAATACTTTTTATCATCCCATCCACCGGGACCCGTGGTATATCCGAATCTCGTAACATCCGTGTACCTTGTTTGGAAGTGTGGCTGGGGGCCGTCACTTGGATTTAATGTGAAGAAAATACTCCCATTCCCCTCAGACACAAACGACAAATGTGCCTCAGGCCTATCAACGTACTCTTTGATATAATTAGGCCAACCTATAATCCCCTTAAACTCACCCTCATTAAACTCATAATTTCCCAAAATCCCAGTGGATGTGGTATCCCCATAAACCCTCGATAAGTCAACATAAACTCCATGAATCAAAGAGAAAAACAAGAAGGCGAGTAATAGAAACTTAACAATACTATCTGATTTCCTAGGCATCGTAAACGCCCATCAAAATACATTCTGACTATTCAACTTATCTCCGTAAAATGGAGCCGGGCGAGGGATTCGAACCCCCGTGGAGCCGCTCTGCAGGCGGCCGCCTAAACCGCTCAGCCAACCCGGCGCAACAATCAGAAGCATCACCTGATTTTAATGTTTTGTGGATGGTGGGACCGCCCGGATTCGAACCGGGGATCACGCGGACCCAAACCGCGTATCGTACCAAGCTTGACCACGGTCCCAGTGCAAACCGATAAGGGCTAACATGTTATTAAATGATATGTCTACCCGAAATGCTGCTTGGATTTCTCAAGCGCCTCAACCACAGGCAAAACCTCACCTGCCAATAGGTTTAACATGGCTCCTCCCCCGGTTGAGACGTGGCTCATCCAGTCTGTGATACCAAGCATGGATGCCATCCCACCCATATGACCTCCTCCAACAACTGTATATCCTCTGCATCTTCCCATGCAGCGCAGTAGCTCCTTGGTACCTATGTCAAATCCTCTTCGTTCAAACATCCCAAGTGGGCCTTCCGCTACGACTGTTCCCGCGTTTTCAACCGTGCTACAATAATGTGCAATGGTATTCAGCCCGATATCATAGATGTTCTTCTCCTCAGTGATGCTGTCGATAAACACCTCTACCCGTTCCCCCTTTACATCTAGGGCTACATCCATTGGTAGTTGAATCTGCTTAGGGTATTTATCCATAATATCCTTACATGTATCTACTTGTTTAGCTTCCTCTTCACTAAGCTCATCGTATCTTTTCTTCATCTTGCCTTTAGCCATCTGGAAGCCATCAGCAACCAATCCACCTATGAGTATATTGTCCGCTATCTCATCCTTCAAGACCCTGTTGATTACAGGTATCCTGTCCGATACTTTGGCTCCCCCGAGAAGATATACGCTGGGTCTCTCTGGTTCACTCAGTACTCTATTCAATGCTCTGAGTTCTTGCTCCATAAGACGCCCAGCAGCCATGGGTACAACCGTGCTGAGCCCTACTAGACTTGCTTGGCTCCTATGGGCAGCTGCAAAGGCATCATTGACGAACAAGTCCACGTATTTGCCAAGTGTTTTTACTAGCTTTGTTTCCTTGAGTTCTTCTGGTGGCGCTATCTTGTTCTCTTCTTCTAGCATTCTAACATTGTTGAGTACGAGAACTTCGCCTTTTTTCAGTTTCTTGATCTCTCTCTGGGCTTCTTCGCCGATAATATCCTTGGTGTACTTGACGGGTTTTTCCAGATACATCTGGAGAACCTTGCTGTGGCTCTCCAAATTAGTAAAATCATATTTCCCAGGTCTGCTCTGATGAGCCCCAATTATTAACTTTGCATCTTTTAAGCTTCTGCATGTTGGCACGACCGCCTGTATCCGTGTAGCATCCAGTATCCTCTTCGAGTTGGGGTCAAGAGGGCTGTTAATATCCGCGCGTAAGAAAACAGTCTTGCCCGATACATCTACATCATCCAAAGTGAGGAAGTCATATACCATTAGATATCCCGGTGGTTCGCAATACTCTACTAGTATTATAAAAGCTGTTCCTAACCTGTTTTGGTATATGGAGAGCCTAGGCTTTGGCTACCCAAAGCAATGTGTCTCCGCTACTAACAGAGTAATGCACCCTGAGGAAGCTTACAACTCCATCATGCGGTGCAACCGCTGTCTGTAGAGTCTCCCCCAGCAGATTACTTACTATACCTAGGTTCTCACCTTTTTTTACTCGTTGACCCGCATCGACGTTTCTTCTCCATACACCGCCTTTCTCTGCCCCTATTCTTTGGCTTGGTGGATTTACCGGTGGATTATATTTGGCTGGCTCTCCCTCAAGCATCTTAAGATACTTCAGCACGTTTTCTGCGCCTAGGAGATGGTATTCTACGTCTTTTTCCCTTATTGGGTAAGGTGCCCCCGACTCTATCATCAGGCAAGGGATTCCATATAGATTGACTGCCTCACCCGTGTTCCCAGAGATATTGGTCGTCTCTATCAAAGCCGGGTTATAGAGTGAGGCTAACTCCACCATCTTATCAAATAGCGCCTTGTTCTCGGTCTTGTAGACAAATATGCCTCTTGTAACATCTTCCCCAAGATCAGCGCTATGGGCATCAATCAACACATCAGATTTACTCACAAAATGCTCAAAGACATGATAAGCCACACGCTTGGTTATCGAAGCCTCTGGGTCACCGGGGAAAACCCTGTTCTGGTTAAGATGATCCAGCTGGTTATGATATGGCTGTCTTGCGTGGAATCCCTCAGTATTCACTATTGGAACCAGTATCAGCGTGCCTGAGAGCTCCTCAGGCTTGATCTTATCTGCTAGCCTATATATTGCCTCAACTGGGGCGCACTCAACTGCGTGAACCCCTCCTAGAATTGTAACCACTGGACCTTGTTTGGCTCCGTTTATTATTATGTATGGTAGGTTTACCTCGTGGGTTGAAGCATCCCCTATCTTAATGTAACTGCGATGAACTTTTCCCTGTTCAATAAAAGTGTCCTGTACTTTGAATGACATTCCAGAGTTCAGAGGTACTACTAGGTGTAAAAAAGTTGGGGTTAATAGGTATAGTTGCTGATAAATGGCTCACGCCAGTCCTTCCACCAGCCGATGATCCGGTTACCATCCTCGGTTATTACAAAGACATCCTTGTTCATCAACAGCTCCTCATTAGCGCCATGAACTACGGGGTTAAAAATAACCACCATACCGGGCTCAAGAACAGTCTCGTCTGCCCCGGAGATATACGGGGGCTCATAGTTAGACACACCCACGCCTGCACCCAAGGTTATCTTGGGCTCCATGGTGATGCCTTTCTCTGCCGCTACCTCTTTCACAGTATCGTATACCTCGCTGGCTTTGACACCGGGTTTGAGCTTTGCTTCAACAGTCTCTCTCAATGTAACGAGCTTCTGGTAATCGGCTTTCTGCTCTTCTGTCATCTCGCCCATGGCAAGCATCCTTGCCCCATTACTCCAGTATCCCTTGACGGTGGACAATAGCTCTAGCCTCATCCATTCATGATGCTTGGGGACCCTGTTGAACCCTATCCCATACATTGGGGCTCCAGGCCACCACTTTTCAGCGTTACTTCCTGCCACTACCTGTGCAACTGCATGATGACCAACCTCGTCTAGTACTCGCTCGATGGCGTGAATCCTGACATTCTCTGTGTTGCTCATCTCACCTGATGCCTGAACTACAAGTACGTGGTGTGCTTGTCCAGCTATCGCGTGGTCTGTCTTGGATACTACTTCCTCGATTAATTCAAGCTCCTTGGGTGATTTCTTGATCCTTAGTTCCCTGAGCAAGTCATCACATGGGACTAACTGGAAGTCTTCCAGCGCTGCCTCAAGCCGGTTATACAGGTTCAGGGGCACTCTGTTAACATCTACGCCGATCTTTCCCGTCTTCCTAACAGTGTTTTTGGCTAGTAGAACCGCCACCTCAACTATGCTGCTAGGGCTGCCGGGTTTCTCGGTATATGTCCTCGTCTTGTTTACCCATGCTAGATTCAGGAAGCTGCTCTCCCACTCATGGGGAGTGATGCATGTGGCTGGTTCCCCCCTTGGCCAGAATAATGCCATGTATCTGTCTGGGAAGACCTGTGGGAAGTGAAGGTAGGCTCCCGTGAGGTACTGGAGGTTATCGTATCCAAATACCAGAAGGGCATCGTATCCTTCATCTTCTAACGCCGCGTTGACCTTTTCTATTATCTCTTCTTTCACTTCATCTGCCTCCTAGTGGGTCGCCCTGAAGCCGTAGACATGGTATAGCTTATCCCATGCCATGTACCAGCTCAGTTTCCTGTTTCCCTCCTCTGTTATCGCATAGATGTCCTTGTTATGCACCAGCTCTTGTCTTGGACCATATGTGTAAATGTCCAACGCGATTACCATTCCCGGCCTCAGTTCAGTGCTACAGCTCAAGTTCAAATAAGGTGCCTCATGGTGACTAGCTCCAACGCCATGTCCAATCCCGGGCTCTTTCCAGAATCCTACTGCCTGTTTCTCGGCTACTCTTGCCACATGAGCATAAACCTCATTGCATGCTACACCAGGTTTCAGCATCTCTAACGCGGTTTCTTTGAGCATTAGGTTTTCCTTGTAGGCGTTTTCTTGGTCTGGTGTTGGTTTTCCAGTGACTCCCATTCTTCCAATGTTTGTCCAATAACCCATATAATGAGCACTAACATCCATTCGGAATAATTCACCATTTTTCACCCAGCCCCTCTGGGGTGTATAGTAGATCTGACCATCGCTTCCGAACGCACTGTTTAGTATTCCTACTCCACTTGCTCCGTTCTCGTTTACGTGAACCCTGATACGCTCTGTAATCTCAGCGATAGTGTACCCTGGGTTGTCTACTACACCTTCTAGGTGCATCAGGGCATAGATGATTCCTCTGTCTGCCTGTTTACAGGCTCTTTCAATGAAATCTATCTCTCCTTTTGTCTTTATTATTCTGAGGTCTCTGAGCATTGGGTCTGCTGGCTCCCATTCAATTTTGGGAAGTTTTCCTGATAATGAGTCCATCAAACCTTTCGAGACCCTTGAGGTGTCGAGGCCTATCTTGTTTTTATCGAGCCCCATACTGACAATTAGCTCTTCCGCTGCCTTGACAAACGCCCCTGTCTCATATCCCTGATTCTCATCATAGACTAGAACCTCTCCCTGCCACCCTTGGTCTATCACTGCCTGTGACCAGTCCTGAGGTAGCACAACAACAGGTGTTCCCTCTTTTGGTAATAGGGCAGCGGCTTTTCTTGATGGATAATTTTCTGCAAATGGTAGGACAGTCCTTGTTAGATAGTTGAAATTGTCCACACCCATAGCCAAGACTGCATCATACTCGGCTTCTCCGATTTCGGTCTTGATTTTTTCATTAAGTTGATCCATTTTGGATACTCCTAACTGTTTAGAATCCTATTATTAGCTACTCTAGGAGATACCTTCTTGTATATAAGCAGTTTTCGATATTTGCCCAGTATGTTTATAAATAAAATAATGGAAAATGCGATATTTTATGGAATTGTGTAATTGAATTTCTGTATCTCTATGACATACCCCTCAGGGTCGTTGAGTAGGAATATCCTCAAGTTTAGTTCCTTGTCGTCATGAGGCTCATTTATGGTCTCAACTCCATTTTTCTTGAAGTGTTCATACCATTCATCGGGGTCATCGACTATAACTGTAAGCATTACCGGCTTTGTATCACTGTATTTATGGTATCCTATGTTTCCGTCTACGCATCCCATGTAGGCGTTATCCTTAACCTTGAATATCTTGGCCCATTTCTGGTCTTCGATAAGCTGAAATCCCATGATCTTTTCATAGAACTCTGCTGCTTTTTCGAGGTCTTTATAATAAAAGAATGTTAAAATTCCGTTAGTTTCTGGGTACTGCATACTTGTGACTACCACTGATGGGTTTAAAGAAGTTTCCGAGAACGTGTCTCTGATCAATAATTAATGTATAAATCAAGCCCCGCGAGACATTGATCTGATAACTATGATTGAATTAGGCAACAAAGCACCTGATTTTACCTTGGTAAATCAGGACCGAGAACCTGTAACTCTAAGCAACCATAGAGGCGAAAACGTGGTTCTTGCGTTCTATCCCGGTGCCTTTACAGGTGGCTGTACGCAGGAGATGTGTACCATAAGGGATGAGGTCGCTGAATTAGAGGACTTGAGTGCACGGATTTTCGGTGTCAGCGTCAATGATCCCTTCTCTAACAAGGCTTTCCACGAGGAAAATGTCCTCAATTTCCCACTGCTATGTGATTATAGCAGGGAGGTTGTCAAGATGTATGATGTTTATCACGAGGACTTTGCTGGGCTCGCTGGGTATACGGTTGCGAAGCGTAGCGTGTTTATACTGAACTCTGAAGGTGTTGTTAGATACAAATGGGTCACAGAGAACCCGGGTGTTATGCCTCCTTATGAGGAGATTAAACAACAACTAGCCCTTTTATCATAACTTTCCTTGTCCTTTTACCTTGAGCTATTAGACAACTAAGGTTTAATAACCGCAACCAAAATGATCCCCTTGGTCTTTTATGAAAAGTTACATCAAACTTTATGGACCACCAATTGCAGAAGCAATTAAAGCACTAAGGAACATAGCCATAGACTTCCCCGAGGTATGTGTTATGGACTCTGCCCTTGAAGCATCATTGGGTCTAGGTAGCATTACTGCTACTGGGGGGCAAGGGTCCCTCGACTCTGTAAGTATGGTGATGTCTTACTTTGGTGGTCCTAATGAGATCAGTGAGGAGCGTTGTGATACAATCATCAGTAAGAGCGGTGAAAGCTTGGGGAAATTCGACTTTTACTATGAGTGGTTCCAGAAGCCAACAGTATCCCAGATCGAGGACCTTATCCTAAAGATTGATGAGGCTCTGGGTCCAGTAGGAGTCAGGTACACTATCACTACGAGATAGTTTCTCTAATTTTTTTCATTGTTTCTAATGCTTTTTCTATGTTATCTGTTGGTAGGCTGCAGACAAATCCTTTACAGACGTATATTAACGGTGTCTCGCTTGGTTTGATTTCTGCGAGATATGGTATCTTATCTGCTAATTCTTGACTCCAAACATGGAATACAGTATTAGGCAGATATTCTTCCGAAAGCCTCCTCGTGATTTTACTCAACTCCTCATGTTTGCCTGTTATAACAACCTCTGTGCTAGGACCAAAAGCAAAGTCCATCCCAACGAGAAACATACTATATGCATGGGGCTGCCCCAATAGACTGGATGAAAAGTATCTTGAGATTTTTCTAGCCTCATCTTCTAGCCTAGTTTCTCCGGTCAACCTTGATAATCTTAGGAGGTTGTAGAAAGCAACGGAGTTCCCGCTTGGGATGGCTCCATCGAATAATTCTTTTCGCCGTGTCAGTAGTTTCTCTGCGTCCTCTGCGGTAAAGTAGAAGCCTCCACTAGGATCACCGAATTTTTTGAGCATTGCTTGATTTATCTTGTTGGCTGTTTTGAGGTATCTCTCCTCGTATGTTGCTTGGTATAGTTCGATTAGCCCCCATGTGAGGAATGCATAATCATTGATGAAACCAGTAATCTCAGCTTCATCCTCTCTGAACCTGTGCAGTAATGTTGCACCATCCCACATCTTGCCCAAAATAAACTCGGTTGCACGTACAGCCTCCTCGATATACTCATGCGCTTGGAAGGCTTTACCTGCCTTACTGAGTGCTACAATCATCAACCCGTTCCAGTCTGTTAACTGCTTGTCGTCAAGAAGAGGCCTAACCCGAGTTTCCCTAGCCTCAAAAATCTTGTTTTTAGCACTGTTAATTACCTCCTTTTCCTCCAAAACATTAGTTATATATAGAATGTTTTTTCCTGTCCGTTTTCTGCTGGCTTCGTCTAGGTAGTTTCCATTTGGTTTGAGGTTGAAATACTTGATTATCTCCATATTTTCTTCTTCAGTGAGTATTGATTCTATTTCTTCGATGGTCCAGACATAGAATCTTCCCTCTTCTCCCTCACTATCTGCGTCTTCTGCCGAGTAGAATCCTCCATCAGGCGCGGTTAGGTCTCTTAATACATATGCGATGATTTCCTCTGCGGTTTTCCTATACTCCTCTCTTCTTGTGGCAAGGTATGCCTCTGTGTACGCCATTAGTAGCATGGCTTGGTCGTAGAGCATCTTTTCAAAGTGTGGAACAAGCCATTCTTGGTCTGTGCTGTACCTGTGGAAACCATACCCAATATGATCACAGATTCCGCTCTTACTCATCTCGGTAAGGGTCTTTTCTACCATTGCTAGTGCTTTCTCTTCACCTGTTTTTTTCCAGTATCTTAACAGGAATAACAGGTTATGGGGTGTAGGGAACTTGGGTGCTGTCCCGAAGCCCCCGTGTTCCTCGTCGTACAAGTCGTCAAGAAGCATGAACGCTGTATCAAACACCTTCTCAGAGACATCCTCGTCTCCGCCCCTTCCATGTCCAAGACTTTGAGCCACGTTCTCGCTGATTGATTCCAGTCTTTCCCTCTGATTTAACCAGTAATCCTTGATCTGAGGAACCAGATCCAGCATCCCGATTATGCCAAAACCTGTCTCCCTAGGAATGTATGTCGTAGCGTAGAATGGTTTCTTCTCGGGGGTCATTATGATTGTGAGGGGCCATCCTCCGCCTCCTGTTAGCATCTGGGAGACCGCCATATAGACTCCATCGATGTCTGGTCTTTCCTCTCTGTCGACCTTGATGTTTATGAAGGCGTCGTTCATCAACTCGGCTACCTGTGGGTTAATGAAGCTCTCATGCTCCATTACGTGACACCAGTGGCAGGTTGAGTATCCTATGCTTAGAAAGACTGGCTTATCTTCTTCATTGGCTTTGTTGAATGCCTCTTCTCCCCATGGGTACCAGTCAACTGGGTTGTATGCGTGCTGTAGCAGATAGGGGCTCTTTTCGTCTATGAGCCTGTTTGGGTTTGACAATTTTCTATTTTCCTTGATACTTGTTGTGATACACCCATTCTTGGAGCGGTTTTCTCTCTGGGCGTTTTGCCTCATTTTCGATCTGGTCTTCACTGAGGCTTGGATGTATCTCCTGCATTTTCTTACCTACAATGATCAATGTCAAGACGTTGTATTCTTCTGGTATCTCCAATATCTCCCTTGTTTTCTTTGGACTGAATCCTGCTATTGGGTGGGCGACAAGTCCAAGCTCAGTGGCTCTCAGGATCAATGTTGCGGTCGCCATACCAAGATCAAATTGATGGTACTCCCTTCCTCGTATCTGGCAGTCATCTTCTGGTTTTGAGAAGGCTACTATGATCATCGAGGACTGTTTAGCCCAAGCATTACCTCTTGAGAGCGCCTCATATAATTCATCGAGTTTCTTTCTCTCGTAGACAAAGACATACCTCCATGGCTGATTGTTGAAACAGGATGCACTAAGCTGGGCGTGTCTGGCAAGGTCTTCTACGGTTTCCCTTGTTATATCGACGCGTTCCAGAGATCTGTACGCTCTTCGTGTCTGTATTGCGTCTGAGACATTCATAGGGCTCATCCTTGGAGTTCTGTTAGCTTCTCCATTACCTTGTCAACGTGACCAGCGACCCTTACTTTGGGCCATATATGCGCTATTTTTCCCTCTGTATCAATTAGGAAGGTGCTCCTTACAACTCCCATGTACTCTCTGCCATACATTTTCTTTTTCTGCCATACCCCATATGCTTCGAGGGTCTCTTTCCCTGTGTCGCTCAACAGGTTGATTGATAGCTCGTGTTTCTCCCTGAAATTGGAGTGACTCTTCAAGCTATCCGGGCTTACAGCCAGTATAACTGTGTTCTTTTCCTTGAAGTCATCCTCTGCTGCTGTGAACTCCAGCGCTTCTAGGGTGCATCCCTTGGTGTTATCCTTGGGGTAAAAGTAGAGAACAACCCATTTTCCCTCCAGACCTCCTAGGCATATCTCGCCCCTGTCAGGGTCTTCTAGGCAGAAGTCGGGTGCTTTATCTCCTATTTTTATTGTACTCATATTTTCACCAGAATATTATAGAAGTTAAAAGGGGGTTATTTAAACGGTCTCTGGTTCCCGGACATTGTAGAATGCTCGTTGGACTACCTCGGGGAGGGCTGGATGGATGTACATCGCGTCTATAATTGGGTATACTGTGCCATCTCCGGCGTTCATGACATTGATTACCTCTTGTATCAAGATAGGCGCATAGGGTCCAATGATATGTGCCCCCAGAATCCTGTACTCTTCTTTGGTTATGATGACCTTCACGTATCCATCCTCCTCTGCCATGGCTGCTCCTTTTGCTGTATCTATGTAATTATATTCTCCTATGTAGAACTCGTAACCTCGTTCACGGGCTTTTGCTTCTGTTAATCCAACTGCTGCTACTTGTGGCCAGCTAAACACAGCATACGGAACAAGATCATAGTTCATTGGGTGACTATGTCCGTGACTGTATGCGTGCCATACAATCCCTGCTTCCTTATTCGCGACATGCTTGTACATTTCCTTGCCGATGGCGTCCCCTAGAGCCCAGATACGTGGCTTGCTTGTCTGATACTCCTCATCAACAATGATGTAGCCTCTGCTATCAACTTCTACTCCTGTGTTTTCTACTTTCAATAGGTCTGCGTTGCTCTTTCTGCCTGCGGATAAGAATAGTGAGCTAGTGATGTATTCTTTGGGGTCACCGTTTTTCTTCTTGGCTAACACCTTAATCTTGTCCCCGGTTTTCTGGATCTCTGTTACCTCTATGTCTGTTTCGATGTGCATCCTCTGCCTCATCGCTGTGGTTAGTATATCTGATATCTCGGGTTCTGAGTGTTTGATGAGGCGTGGGCTCCTGCTGAGCAGAACCACTTCTACCCCCATGCTGCTGAAGAAGTGAGCCATCTCACAAGCTATCAATCCTCCACCGACGATAACCATGCTATCCGGTTTCTCGTCCATGTCCCAAACGTTCTCGTTTGTTATGTAGGGCACTGACTCTATTCCTTTGATGGGTGGGATGAGTGGTCTGGCTCCACTGACCAAGAATATATCATCAGCCTTGATGGTCTCGTCTCCAACCTGCATAGTATAGTCATCGATGAACTCTCCCTTCACGGGATAGAATGTCAAGCCTTCTACCTTGTTGATCGCTTCCTCTATCGGGTGTCTATCATGAGCTACATATTCCCGGGTTCTCTTCATTATTCCACTGAAATCAATCGACTCAATCTTTGCCTTAATCCCCAGCTCCTCGGCGTGTTTGATGATATTTACTAGGTCCGCTGGATAGATGACCATCTTTGATGGTATACACCCCACATTGAGGCAAGTCCCGCCCAGTTTACCCATCTCCACCACTGCGACGGTCTTACCGCTGTTCACCGCTGCGTCGGCGATCATCATCCCACTACCGCTGCCGACGACTAGGACATCAAAATGCTTCATGTATTGAACTCTTAAATGGGTGCATAAAAAGAGGGGTGGATTTACTCAAGCGTGGATATGCCATACTTGTTGTAGTATTCGGTCCAGAGTTTCTTCATCTCGTCGCTGAGGCTGTCTTTGATGAGGTTGTAGATGGTCTTGATATTCTGGATGCTAAACACATTGAGGTGTAGCTCCTTCTCCAGATACTCTACAGCGCTCATGTCCTCGATGTTATCCTTATCACCGAGACGCTCAAGACGATCAACGGCTATCACCAAGCCAACGATCTCATGGTCTCCAAGAAGCCTTAGCTTCTCTATGGTCTCAACCTTGGTAATACCCGTGGTGATGGTATCATCCACTACCAGTATCCGCTGACCCGGTTTGAAGTAGCTGGCTCCCACAAGCACACGATCCGTACTGAGGTCACCATACTCCTTTGCCTCTTTACGGTCATACATGTAGCGCTTATCCATACCATACAGCTCGTTAAGCCCTTCACAAGTTAAAGTGGCTAGGCTGATACCCTTGTAGCTAGGGCCAAACACATAGTCAAAGTCAGGAAGATCACCACGCTCCATGAGAAGAGCGATATAGCTTGCGAATGCCCATTTCACTCTTGCTAGGCTTTCACCATCGGTGAGTGCCCCTAGGTTGATGAAGTATGGGCTTGGTCTTCCGCTCTTGAGCATGAATGGCTCATCTGGGCTGGGTGGGAACCTTAGGGCTCCTCCCTTGATGAGGGCTTCAAGGAATACTTCCTCGATTTTTGATTCTGATACGAGACCTCTGCCCTCTATCCTGAACTGCTCGCTCTCGAGGCTCTCTAAGACTGCGCCATACCACGTTATACTGCCACAGAAATTACAGTGGAGCTTGGTTTCCTCGATCTTTTCCCCTGCTTCTACCTTGAAATCTGTTCTGGGTGCCGCGAACTCCTTGTTTGTGGGGCACAATAGGTTTGGGCACTTGAACACTCCCTTTATCTTTTCTGGGAGTTTTATTACCCGTTTCTCTTTCACCTCCCAGTCCTGTATCACGTTAAGGGTGCTATTTGGAGCAACAAAAGCGATAATATCGATCTCGCTACTCGTCAAGTAAGTTCCCTCAACTTTGATCAGGTCTTTTTTTCCGAGGCTTCTGCTCTCAACGTTTTGTGCGATAAGTGTCTCAGCGTCGTTTGGTAGCTTGAGTAACTTGAGAACGAGGAAAGCCTTCCCAGCGGGGATATGGTCTATTACGACCCCGTTCTCAATCTTGCTTACCAGTAGTTGTCTATTTGACAAATGGCTTCCCGCATGATTGCGTACAACTAGATAGAAAAATGTTCCTAATAATAAAAAAAATAGAGAAGAGAATTATGGGTCAGGGTGTACCTGTGCACACCAATCGATATCTACTAGCTTGTAGCAGATTCCTAGACAATCAGCGTTTTCCAGTACCTTTGCCTCTGCCATCTCATGATTCACATAGTAGTCTTCGGTCTTGAAGTTGGTCATGAACCCTGTGCACTCTGTGAAGAGCCCAACAGCCTCAGATATATGGAATCCCACTGGGTGCAACTCGTTATAGTCTATCTTTAGGATCAGGCTGGTTGTTCCCTGCTGTACATATTGCAGTCAGTCCAATAAGCCTCCCCTGAGCGCGTAGCAGGCATAATAGGTGTCTTCTGCTGTGTAGCCGTATACTATGAAGCCTGTGGTCTCGTTGAGGTCCTTGTATGTGCTTATCAAGGCGTATCCGACTTTATCATCGACATTATCGCTGTTGTACCATAGCTCGTTATCTGGGACATCCATCAAGTTTTTGCCCACATAGTGGTCAAGTACTGTTCTCGCCCAGCAACCCGTAGCATAGAATCCGGCGCCATACTTTGTGAATATCTTTGCATCCGTGAAGTCGTTGAAGTAATCGGCTGCAAGGTTGGCTAATGGTCCTCCTACCACGATCATGTTGCTGCTGCTGATGGCGTATGGGTAGATGGTCTCACCCATCCAGTTATCTGGTGTACACCAGTCGTCCCTGAAGCTAGTCCTAAGATCCTCTGGTGGATCCTTATAGTAGGCTTCTCGTGTTTCTCCGTTTAATGGTGCGTGGTTTCTCATCACCCATGGTATGCTTGGGGCTAACTCAGTTGCCTTGATATCAAGTCCGCTTAGCCATAGTTCCTTGTTCTTCCAGTCGCTCCACGCTGATGATAGCATGGATGCTCCAAGGCTGTCTGATGGCTTGGCGAAGTCACCGATTATAGTCCATTCCCATCTTCCTGTATGCCAGCATATTCCGTCTGGGTACAGGTTGAGCCAAGGTGTGCTCCAGCTGAAGTCATCTGGTAGTCCTTCCCAGTTCTTGGGGTAGATCATCTGCTCAGAGCTACTGTGACTTGGCCATGATGCCTCAACATACAGTGCCCATTTGAAGCATTTCTTCATCATGAAGCTGTATGGTAGCCGTATCTCGAAGTAGTCTGGGGCAGTTCCAGTAGGATCTTCTTTCCGCATGTAGATCTCGATGTGTGGTGGCATGTCCATTTTGACGAATGACGATCCATCCCACTCATAGTATCCTGCTGCAGTGTCATTTGATGCTCGTATCTTGACTAGCTTGCATCCATCACTGAATATCAGATCAGCGCCTGATGCCCAGTGCCCAGCGATATCAGTCTCATCAAAGTCTATGATCCATTCAACATAGTCTCGGTGGAATGTCCGTGACACATTAACTCCGAACATCGTAGTAGTTTCTTTGCGTTTAGCAAAGTCAGTCTCATCGAGAGATAGTTCTCCGGGTAGGAGTACTGTTGTGTATAATACCTTGTACCTGTCTCCCGATGTGTAACCTGTTAGTATTGTGATTGTGTCCCCAACTATGGTGTAATCTGTTCCCCTTTCAAGGAGCTTCACACCTGCGCCAGTATAATGTATGACTTTTTCGGAGTCCTGACAATATGCACCCCATTTTTCTGGGGCCCATACCACGTGTTCTCCTTCTAAGCATGGTCGATAGTTGCCGTACTTGTCATAGAAGTGGCTTTTCAGTACTATTGTTGGGCTCATGTTTCCTTTCTGGGCCCATCTGAATGAGTCTTTGTGGGCTACATCCTGTAGGTCTATGGGGTTGAATACCTCGTTTAACTGGTATTGTACCTCTGAGTCGATCCTGAATAATCCGTCCTCTACGCCTTCAGGCATATCTGGGTCAACAGCATCATGCAAATCAGTAACACCATAGACGCTGACGCATCTGAACTGGTGGGTGCTATTCTCTGGGTGATCCATGTCTAGGTCGAAGTCCCATTCCCCAAACATGTATGGTGTGTCTGGTTCATCGGTCATACCATAGCTCTTGACCATCTCACCGTCCTCAAAGAGGGGCTCCATACATTCAAGAGCCTCTGACATCTGGGGCGTTTGTCCCTTCATGAATCGCTTGTAGACTACCTTGAAGTTGTCTCCCCATCCCCACTGGAATTGTTTGATCACAACTGCTCCGTATGGTCCAATGGTTTCGTTCCATTTCCACTGACCGGGGACTGTCGTTGTCTCGCGTAATAGTTTATCATACTCTCCATTGAGTTCGTTCTCTTTGAATACCCAGGGAGCGATCTCCCACTCTCCTTCTCCCCTTGGATAGGCGACTGGTTCCTTTGGTAAGAGTATGACGATTTCTCCAGTGAGATCATCATAGTATATCCATGGATCTACCAAATCGTCTGCTGATACAGGTAACTGTGCCTCATGCTCATATGTCTCCATAGTGCAAAGGAGGCTCGGCATATCAACCTCAGTAGATACTGGCAGTACATGGTAGGTCTCGGTTACCCACTTGGATATGAGGGGCGGCCAGAAGGCAGCGAAGCCCACCAGCTTGTTTTCCTGTGGGTCTGTTGGCGCTGATATTATCTGACATAAATCATAGTTGGCTGGTACTCCTCCTTCAGGGTAGTAGAATGGGTGTTTGATGTACTTTGTAGTCAAGTTATCATAGAACTCTGCGTAGCATCTTGGCGCTGTGCTGAGTCCCAGATCCCATTCTGCTCTTTGACTGAATTCTATCTGGAAGGGTCCATCCATCTTGTTGTTATCGATGCGTTTGATGTCCTTGATCTCAACGACATACTTCTTCACCTTGTTGAATACCAGTTGGATGGTGAGCCTAACCAAGGGGTCTCCACCTTGATTCTTGTCCTTATCATAGATAGTCGTATCCAGAAGATAGATGGCTTCACGTGGACCATCATAGATAAGCCTGATAGGCTCTGACTCCGCATAGCCATTGGTTCTCCTGCCCCCATGTGTATCCAATGGGTCACTGGCGTCCTTGGTTAATTGTCCATTCCGCCAGACTCCCCCCACACCACCAACGGTTCTATCCGAGAACAGAGCATAAGCCCACGTGTTTCTCAAATATCCTCCCTCTGTGTAGTGGATGTCCATTATCCATCCGCTGCACCAGTCCTTGATGGGGACCAAGCTGTTGGCGAATGCATCGACCCCGTCGTATCTGAGGCCGAGCCCCATTGACTCATCAATGAGTTCACCATACTTGCTGAACCCTACCTGTATGCTGGTGTTTTCCCATGGGTAGAGAAGATAGGTGTCTGTATCTAGTACTCCATAGTCGCTGTAGTAGGTGCCGCCACCCGGTACTTCTGGTAGTACCACTGCGTTTGCTAGTGGCAGCATCCATATGCTTGATAGTAGTAGTATTGCTAATAGTAAGATTGTTGATCTATTGTTTTTTGTTTCCATTTACGTTTCCCAGAAAAAGTGAATTTTTAGTTGATTAAAACACTAAGTAAACGTCTGTCACCATCTCGGTGACACCAATTTCTAATGTAACCCGGGGACAGTTAGCGATTTTTCATATCTTGGTGACGGATCAGATTCTTTTCAACGCTCTCCACTAGGTTTTTAGCCATCATTTCTCTAAATTCTTTTTCACCGTATTCTGAGAAAAATAGTATCCGTTGACCGCCCCGCCCTGTGGTGGTCTCGAATCCAACGAGTTCCCTCTTGCTCAACTCATCGAGAAAATGGTACACTGTTGCTCTGGATACATCCTTTTCTAGTTTTAAACATACATAGGTCCAGATCTCCTTTGTAGTGGATCTCTTCATGGGTTTCCCCCATAGATATTTCAATGTGTGAATCTGCCAATCCCGGAATATTGTCCTTAGGCCTGTTTTGTCTGGGTCAAACTTGAGTGCAGATTTCATCAATATTTTTTGCAGTTATTTGGATTAATTTCTACTGAGTAGAGGCTCCTGTTTCTGGGTTACAGTATTCTTAAAAATAAGAGTTTGAGGCTGCTAGCCCATATGATAGAGGTCTGCCTCTGCAGCGATATAACCGAAGCCAGCCCATCCCACGACATCAATAATCTCCCTCAAGATCCCAGTCGCCTTCTCAACCTCCCCATTATAATGATACCAGTTCGCCACACCATAACCGATTGTCACGAGCCCAAGGTCTCCCATGTCTCTTGCTTCTTTCATCAAGGCTTCTGGGGCGTTCTCTCCTTTGTACATCATGAGGCACTTGTGGTAGTGGTGGTTCTCGATGATATCCATGTCGTTGTTAACCTTTTCAAGTACCTTTTCTGCTTTCTCTTTTCTTCCAAGTCGCCTTAAGGTCATATAGTACCAGTGAGCTGTTGCGATTACTTTGTCATCAATTTCTGATGCCTTCATACACATCTCATATGCATGTAATGCGTTCTCAAAATCCGCCTTCAGGTAATATGCTAAGGCTAAATGATACCAGATGTTGAAGTGGAGACTACTCACAGGGACTCCTCTTTCATTTGGCATCCCATCTGGCTCAACCTCGTCTGGTTTTCCTTCGATGAGCTCTGCCGCCTTCTCAAAGTCATTTATTGCTTGATCGAAGAATCTGAGGGATATGAATCTGTGCCCCCTGTGTCTGTACATGCGAGGGTCCTCAGGGTATTTCTTTATCCCCATACTGTATACTGCAATTGATTCCCTGAAGTTTCCTATGTACGCCGTTCTTCTACCTAGCCATATGATATTATCAGCGTCATCTGGGTATTTTTTCCAATTATTAAGCGCTTCATTATAGAGTTTCTGTTGGGCCTCCATTGTCTCGGGACGGAGAGGAGTCTTGAATAATGGTTCACCAAAGAGACTGAATGTCTCGGGTTCCCCTGCTAGTTCTATTGTTGACATTTCTTTTCACCAGAATACCATTTGAAGGGAATGGGTTCTGTTTAAGCTTGCTGTAAGGTTTTAAGGAGGTTCGAATATTCTAGGTGAAGAGGATTTAATTTGGTAGAAAGGAGCAGCTGGAATCGTACGCAGACAGTGATGGCCCTTATAATTGTTATAATGGTCTCAGGTCTAGTTTGGATATATTTCTGGGAGCCAGAAGAGACTATTACATTCACGCAGGAAGGCACCATCGGTATAATCGAGGTCTACGGTGTCATCGATGACAGTTATTATGCCTATGTATTGTCATCGGCTGTCGAGGAAGCAATCACTGATGACTCTGTGAAGGCTGTTGTACTGGAGATTGATAGCCCCGGGGGTTCTGCGTATTTGATTGAACAGGTCTACCTCGATATCCTGGAGTTGAAGACCGAGAAACCGGTTGTAGCCTCAATCTCGATGGCGTTATCCGGTGGATACTATATCGCAGTCTCGGCTGATCAAATATACTCATTACCATCGGCTATGGTAGGAAATATTGGCGTAATAGGCACTGGTCCGGGTTGGATAGTGCCGAGTGAGACGACTCTCGAGACTGGGCCTCACAAGATAACAGGCTTCAGCCCCGAGCTTTTCCCATTCAACTTAACCACTGTTCTTGAGAGCTTTAGTGGCGCTGTGGAAACTGGGCGAGGAGAAGCCCTGAATTTGCCAATGGCTACCGTTACAAGGGGTTCTATTTGGATGGGTGTTGATGCTAAGAATAATGGATTAGTAGATGAACTGGGTTCACTGCAAACAGCAATCAAATTCGCTGCCGAGTTAGCTAGTTTAGATGATTATGAGGTAGAGTCTCTCGTTTCTAGAGTTGCCAATAATACAGAGGCGATTGAGATCAGGTACCCTACAATTGCTGAACTTAATGAGAAGAACCCTCCGCCAGCTATCTATTACCTGTATCTACCTGAAAACATACTCGCTCAAAGCGAGACCCAGCAGAACGAGACACTTACCCAAAACGTAACCAGCGTAAAGGGTGATGTACTGGTAGATGCTAGCCACGGTAACGCTATAGGGCCTTGGATACTAGATGCGTTCACGAGGCTTCTTACAGAAGAAGGGTTGTACGTAGGATATTCTGATAACTGGGATATTCTAGAGGCGGCTTTGAACGAGACTAGGGCACTTGTAGTTGCCTGTCCATCTGTCTATTATTCAAATGAGGAATACGAGACAATCAGAACTTGGGTTGATAGAGGAGGCACTCTGATCCTTTTTGGGGATGCGAGTTCAGAATTCCTCAACTCCAGAACACTTCAAGGTCCAATGAATAGCTTGAGCGATCACTGGGGAATCCACTATGGCAATGGCTACCTGTATGATCAGGAGTCATATTATGGCTTCTACAGGAATATCATCGTGAATGATATCCGGGAAAACTTCATCTCCGAGGACGTGGAGGAGCTAGTATTCTATACCGCGGGGCCGGTCTATTCTAAGAGCAGGGGTTACATGTCCACCTCAGACTCAGCTTATAACTCGGTGACTGAGAGAGCCGATGAATACGATGTGGTAGCTATCTACAAGGTGGGTGATTCCCGGGTAATAGCGTTTGGTGATATGACTTGGCTCATGGAGCCCTATGTGAACGCAGCTGATAACTACCAGTTATTACGAAACTTGGTTGAGGTTATCGCCTCACCTGAATAGTCACTTGAATAGCTCGTATATCACGGCTACCCAAACTTTTGCCATCTTTACCAAGCTGTCAACATAGACGAACTCATCGGGTCCATGTGCACCGAATCCTATGGGTCCGAATCCAATTGTTTGCATACCTGCTTGTCGGTATAATCTTCCGTCTGTGCTTCCAGCCCATGTGACGTATAACTCTGGGTCCTTATCGATACCAGCTTTTACAGCTTTTATGAATGCCTGCCCTAGTTCGGATTCAGGAGAGGTGTAGTTGGCTGGCGTATATTGCCATTCCCCATTCTCGTTTTTTGGTGCTACTATCTCCCATTGCCAGTTAGAATCGCCCTCACCGGCTTTGTCTAGGTCTGCTGTTACCTCTGTTACAACATCATCAGCGGTCTCTCCGATAATCAGGCGTCTATCTACCGTGATGGTGCATTCAGCTGGCACTTGGTTGCTAACTGTACCTGCTTGAATGATGTTGACACTTTGCATTGGGTGTCCGATCCATTCATGGAACTTGTCTATGTGGTGTTCTAGGGCTAGTACTCCTTTACTTGCCTTGGCGATTGCGTTGATACCTGTAACTCTTGAGGCTGCGGTGTGTGCTGCTCTCCCATAGAACTTTACTTGGAAACCGAACATGCCACGTTCTGCTACACGTATCTGAAGATTACTCTGCTCACCGATCACAACATAGTCTGGGCGCCTCAGTTTTCCAGTTTCAATCTTATTTACGATTATCTTGCTTCCCGCGTTTGCTCCTCTTTCTTCATCTGGCACCAGATGAACTCCCACGCTGATAGGTAGATCAAGCTCCTTTACAATTTCTAATAGATGGATCATTGCAGCGCAGCTGGATTTCATATCGCTCGAGCCTCTACCATAGAGCTTGCCGTCTTCATATTCTGGTTTCCATGGGTCCTTGCTCCAGGCATCTGGCTTTGCTATGGGCACCACATCTAAGTGTCCATTGAAAATTATTTGTTTCTCTGCCTCCGGGTTGGTACAGGCGTAGATTATGGGTCGTTCCTCTGAGCCATGCAACTCAACATGGACACCTATGTCTCGAAGTAGCTTGGCTGCGTGTTCCATGACTGCTTTTTCTTCCCCAGAGACGCTGGGTATCTCAATAACTTGTTTTGCTAACTCAATTATTCTTTCTTCATTAACGAGTTCTAATGCATCAGATAGACTCTTCATGCAGTATTGTTGGCTTTTCCCGGATTTAAGCCCTCATAACTCGATGATGGCATCATCCTTGAATCGCTTGAAGGTGCTCTGGGTCTTGCTTCCTGTTCTTCTTATGATGAGTTTCTCTCCCATAGCCCATTTGCTGATTAGGCTCTTGTGCTCCTTGTAGCGCCTATCTAGCATCCAGTAATGACACCAATCATCCCGCCCCCTTATCCCCCTGCCGAGACTCTGGTTCGCTGCCCTGAAGGCATCCATAGTATACCACTTGTTTCCTAACCCCCGTTTCTGCTTATCAAAGAAACTCATCTGAGCCTTCACCAGTGGATCACCAA